>Ga0265296_1000136_pt1 | contig 144812 bp, 139 predicted proteins | sample MunlanPumphouse1_FD_189073 | JGI IMG/M metagenome (GOLD analysis project Ga0265296, IMG submission 189073) | Groundwater microbial communities from a municipal landfill in Southern Ontario, Canada - Pumphouse #1 | ecosystem: Environmental > Aquatic > Deep subsurface > Groundwater | place...
GACCGCAAGAAACCACCGGAGGAAAGCGAGGCTTACCTCTAAAAACCCGTCGGCGATTCGATTGGAGCGCGGAACCTAGTGAAACCAACCGATGAAAGCAAGAAGTTTTTCGCTTCTTTCTTCCGTGGGACCTTGGAGATTTGCATCCCCGCCGCCCCGCCGGCCAGCCCGTTTCCGAGCGAGGCGGCTCTATACGGAGAGGCGGATTTGTCAGCAAGCGGATTCTGACAGTCCGAGGGAAGTTTCTCGCAAAACCGGAAGCGGCAAACGGTTTGGCGTCCTCTCACCCCGCAATATAGGTCCGCAAACTCTCGGCCTCATGGGCGTGTTCGGCGATCTGGCTCTTCACCACGTCGCCGATGGAAATAACGCCGACCAGACGATCCGCCTGCATGACCGGCAGATGCCGGATGCGCCGATCAGTCATCCTGGTCATCAAGGCCGACATCTCCTCGGCCGGTTCGGCATATATCACCTTGGCCGTCATATAGTCGGCGACCGGACGAGCCAGCGCATCGGCGCCATCGGCCGCCAACGCCTTGACCACATCGCGTTCGGAAAACACCCCGACCACGCGGTCGCCATCACAGACGACCAACGCTCCAACCCGCTTCTGCTCCAGTTCTTCGCACGCCTGAGTCACCGTCAGATCCGGCGCGATCGAGAAGACAGCGTTTCCCTTGGTCTTGAGGATTTCGGCGACGAACATCGCGGTCCCTTCTCTATATAAGAGACGACCGCAGGGCCGGAATGGCGACAGGGCCGCTCAGGGAGCGATGATCGCTCAGCCCCCGTCCGGAATCAACGCGCCTCAGCGATGAGGTGCGGCCCCAGTTCCGAACATCCGCCCCAAGGGACCGATGGCCAGAAAGCCGACGACGAAGCCGAACGCATGGGCCTCCCAGGCGATCCTGGCTCCCTCGGCGCCAGGTAGTCCACCGATCATTCCAGTCACGGAGTTAACCGCCATCCAGGTGACGGCCGCGCCGATCACGCGCCGGTCGCTCATCGGCAGCACCCGGCCCTGTCCGCCCAGCAGTCGTGTCGCAGCGCCGATCAGGCCGAAGACGGCGCCGGACGCACCGACCATCGGCTCGCTGGATCCCCAGTGGATCAGCCCATAGCCCAGCGACGCCAACACGCCGCACACCAAATAGAAGAGCAGAAAGACCGTCGGACCAACCTTGGTCCCGAACAGCCGCGCCACCGGCGTCCCGAACGCCAGCGCCGCCACCGCATTCATGATCGCGTGGGTCCAGCCGCCGTGCAGCAGCATGGCCGTCAGCAGCCCGCCCCACCGTCCCTGCTCCAGATCAATGGGCGCGAACGCCATGCTCATGCCCATGTCGGGCAGGTCGCGCTGGAACAGATACAGCGTCGGCATTGATGCCGCGATCAGCAGCACCACCAGCGGCACGTTGAACATCGGCTCTCGCGCCGGGCGGCTGTTCGGCGGATCGAATCGACCGGATGCGTCTGACATGAAGCCACAAATGCTCAGTGACCTGCGTCACATCAAGCGCTTCTTAATAACCTTAATGCAGGTTGGGGTGCGGATCACGCTCGTGGTCCGGCGTCCGTTTGTGCGCGAGGAACCCCGGAATGCCCGCCAAGAGGCTGTTTGTATCCACCGCCGTCATGGCTTTCGCCGCCGCTGCAAGCGTGCCGGCGATCGCGCAGTCGACGGGTTCGGGCGGCGCTTCGCGCTTCCAGCAGGGCTATGGCGGCGCGCGAACGGCCGCCAATACGGCGGCGACCGGCTATACGCGTGACGCCAACGGCAATCGTCTGATCGTCAACGGCATCATCCAGTCCGGCGCTTCATCCTATTCCAGCCAGTCCGGCGGCGCGGCCTCGGCCTATGCCGGCGCAGGCGCGTCCAGCAACGGCGGCACGACCATCGGCGGCTCCACCGCCATCGGCAATCAGCTGAACGTGGTGGTCCAGGGCAGCCGCAACACCGTCATCGTCAATTCGACCCAGACCAATACCGGAGCCATCAACGCCGGTACGGCCCTGAACGGGAACATCAACCTGCCATGAGCCGCCGTCATCTTATAAAGGGGTCCGCCGCCGTCTCGGCCGTCGCCCTTCTGCTCGCCGGCTGCGTCAGCCCCGTCGCGGGTCCGTCGGGGCAATATGCGACGCCGATCGGCAATGCGCCGGTGACCGCCAACCCGACCCCCTATTCCGCCGCGCTCTATTGCCTGGCCGACTACGCGCGTCGTTACAACCTGCCCTCGCCACGCATGGCCGTGGGCCGGATCAGCGACTACACCGGCACGGTGTCGTCCGATGGCGGCCGCCAGATCACGGGCGGCGCCTCGCTGATGGCGAACTCGGCGCTGGCCAAGGCCGGCGCCCGCATCGTCGAACGCTACGACACCTCGGTGTCCGAGCTTGAGCTGCGCTACGCCAACAACAAGCTGATCGGCGACCAGGCTCCCGACGCCAAGGGGCCCGAAGACACGCAATACCGCCGCATCCTGGCCGGTCAGGTGCCGGGCTCGGACTTCTATGTGGTCGGCGGCATCACCGAGGTGAACTACAACATCCGCTCCGGCGGCTTCGACATCGCCGGGGGCGAGGTGGACAGCAACCGACCCGGCTCGGGCATCGTCAACCACCGCGTCTATGTGATGAACATCGCCATGGACCTGCGTCTGGTCCAGACGACCACGCTGGAGGTCGTCGATGTCGTCTCCTATCAGAAGCAGATCATCGGCCGCGAAATCTCGGCGGGCGTCTTCGACTTCCTGAACGGCAACGTCTTCGACATCTCGGCCGGCACGGGCGGGATGGAGCCGACGCAGTTGGCGGTCCGCGCCCTGGTCGAACGGGCCACGGTCGAGTTCATGGCCAACCTCTATGGCGCGCCCGGCCCCGAAATCTGCCTGAACCCCGCCAACGATCCGCTCGGCGATTCCACGGTCGGCCCGACCGGCGGCTATTATCCGGCCTATCCCACTCAGGACACCAACAATGGCCAGACCCGCGCCGATCCGTCTCGTTGGCATGATGGCCGCGACGGCGACGTTCGCCGCACTCGCCACTGAGGCGAGCGCCCAGCAAACGCCGACCTGCGATCCGCAAGCCGGCGAAACCTGCTCCAGCACCCAGATCCAGACCGGCGACGTCACCGGCCTGGTGGACATCGACCTGTCCGTCGATCAGGTGACCGTCAGCACAAACGCCCAGGGCAATGCGCTGGCGGGCGGGGTCACGGCCGCCTCCGCCGGCTTGGTCTCGCGCCAGTCGATGACCGGCGCTGCCGTGGCCCGCAGCAATGTGGTCGTGAACGGCGAGGCCGACGGTCAGCTCAGCGTCGATACGACCGCGCGTGGCAACTATCTCGGCGTCACCACCGATCGCGCAACCTTCGCCGTGGACGCCAGCCAGTCCGCGACCGGCGACCGGGTCGAGGCCGGAACCTACGTTCAGGCGCCGAACGGCCGCGTACTGCAAGGCGGTTTCGCGACCAGCACCGCCGTCGCCAACACCGTCGCCCTGGGCGGCCCCTCCTCGTCGCTGACCGGCGTCATCGACCAGAGGGCCCAGACCACCGTCTTCGCCGAGACCGTCGCCGACGTTCAGTACATTCCCGCGCCCGCGACCTTCTCGTCCCAGGCCGTCGCCAATGCGGTTCAGACCAACACCACCGGCGCGTCGCACCAGGATCTGGCTATCCGCCAGTCGAACGCCGCTTCGACGACCGAGGCGCGCACCGATGTCTATGTCGACAACGGCTGGGACCTGACGGTCGGCGCCAATGCTGGGGCGAACCAGGCGATCACCGCCAACGCTGGCGGCTCCATGCTGATCCAGACGGACCAAGCCAACGCCGGCCGCGTCCGCGCCGACGCCCGCGTCCAGACCAACCTCCAGGGCCAGACGGTTCTGGCGGCCCGCAGCGTCGCCAACGAGACGGTCGCCGGCAACAATGACATCTATCTGAAGCTAGACAACACACAGCTGAACACCGGCGGGGTCGAGGCCAACGCCACCTATGTCGGCGTCAACGGCTATGACGCCTATGTCGGCTCCGACGCGGTCGGCAATGCGGTGACGGGCTATGCCTGTTCCCAGTGCGGCGGAGACGTCAACGTCAACAACACCCAGACCAACAGCGGCAATGTCACCGCGACCACCAACGCCACGGTCTCGTCCGGACGCACCGCCGTGGTGGGCGCCAACGCCGTCGGCAACAGCGCCAGCTTCTACATCAGCCGCCCCGGCGGCTGATCCGAACATGACAAGTCGGTAAGGTTCGCCAGCCCCGCTTGTGGCGAAGGCAAGCACCCTTTACACATCCGGCATCGCGCCATCGGGGGTTGCGGTTTCGGAGTGATATTATGCGTTCTGCGCGCCATCTGCTGCTTGTCGCCGTCTCGGGACTGGCCCTGACCACCGGGGCGTTCGCCGCCCCTGCTCTCGCCCAGACCGCGCCGCCCGTTGCGGCGGCCGCCGGTCAGGTCGCGCCGTCCGCCCCCTGGCCGCAGGCCGCCAGCGACATTCCCGCCGATCCGGCCGTCCGTTACGGCCTGCTGCCGAACGGCATGCGCTACTCCCTGCTGCACAATGCGACGCCTCCGGGTCAGGCCTCGTTCCGCCTGCGCATCGACGCCGGCTCGCTGATGGAGCGCGACGACCAGAAGGGTCTGGCCCACTTCATGGAGCACATGGCCTTCAACGGCACCAAGGACGTGCCGGAAAACGAGATGTTGCGCATCCTCGAACGCCTGGGCCTCGCCTTCGGCGCCGACACCAACGCCTTCACCAGCTTCGACCAGACCGCTTATGTTTTGGAGCTGCCAAACACCAAGGATGAGACGGTCGATCCCAGCCTGCACATCTTGCGCGAGATGATGTCGGCGGCCCTGATGGCGCCGGACGCCATCGATTCCGAGCGCGGCGTCATCGTCGGCGAAGAACGGACCCGCGACACGCCGCAACTGCGCGTGCTGAAGACCCAGCTCGGCCTCCTGGCGCCCGGCCAGCGTCTGTCGGAACGTCTGCCGATCGGCGACCTCGACATCATCCGCACCGCGCCGCGCCAACGCTTCGTCGACTTCTACGACGCCTACTATCGCCCCTCGCGCGCCACATTCATCGCCGTGGGCGACTTCGACGTGGATGCGATGGAGGCCAAGGTCCGCGCGACCTTCGGCGACTGGAAGCCGACCGCCGCCGATGGTCCCGAGCCCGACTTGGGAACCGTCGCCCCGCGTCAACCGCAGACCAGCATCCTGGTCGAGCCGGGCATCCAGTCCTCCATCCAGATCAACTGGATCAAGGCTCCGGACCTCAGCCCCGACACGGCCGCCGAGCGCGCCGCCGACGTCCGTCGCGGCCTGGGCCTGGCCGTGCTGAACCGTCGCCTGGGCGAGATCGCCCGCGCCGACAACCCGCCCTTCATCGGCGCCGGCGCCGGCTATCAGTCGCTGTTTGATAGCCTGGACGCCGGCACCCTGTCGGTCGCCTTCAATCCCGGCGGCTGGCAGCGCGCGTTGGAAAGCGTCGAGCAGGAAAGCCGTCGTCTGGCTGAATACGGCGTCAGCGACGCCGAGCTTCAGCGCGAGATCGTCAACACCCGCACCGCGCTGCAGAACGCAGTGGCCTCGGCTGCGACCCGTTCGACCTCGGCGCTTGCCAACGGCCTTCTGGGCGCCGTCAACGACGACCAGGTGTTCAGCTCGCCCCAGACCAATCTTGATCTGTTCAACAAGGCCGTCGAAGGCCTGACCGTCGATCAGGTCAATCAGGCGACCAAGGCGGTCTTCGAGGGCCAGGGTCCGCTGCTGCTGTTCAGCTCGCCCGTCCCGGTCGAGGGCGGCGAAACCGCCGTGACCGCTGCGCTGGAAGCCTCGCGCAACACCCCGGTGCAAGCCCGCGCCGCCGAGGCCGAGTTGAAATGGCCTTACGACAACTTCGGCGCCCCGGCGGTCCCCGCCGCCCGTTCCGAAGTCGCAGACCTGGGCGCGACCCTGGTTCGCTTCCCGAACGGCACCTTGCTGAATATCAAGAAGACCGACTTCCGCGCCGATCAGATTCTGGTCAGCGCCCGCACCGGTCTTGGCGAACTGGGCCTGCCTGCCGACACCCTGTCGCCCCTGTCGATGGCCAGCACGGTCTTGGCCCCCGGCGGTCTGGGCAAGCTCAGTCTGGACGAAATGAACCGCGTCCTGAGCGGCCGCACCTATAGCGCGGCGGTCAATCAGGCCGGCGACGCCTATATCTTCGCCGGCGCCACCAAGCCCGCCGATCTACAGCTGGAGCTTCAGGTCCTGGCCGCCTATCTGACCGATCCGGGCCTGCGCGGCGCCTCGTTCGAACAGACCAAGGCCATGTTCCCGCAGATCCTGGCTCAGCTGGGCGCCACGCCGCGCGGCGTCTTCCAACGCGACGCGTCGGGCCTGCTGGCCAGCGGCGACGCGCGTGAGACGACCCCGACCGCCGAACAGATCGCCGCGATCCAGATCGACGACATCCGTTCCGGCGTTCGCTCGGCCCTGGCCCAGGGTCCGGTCGAGATTACCGTCGTCGGCGATGTTGATATCGACGCGGTCATCGCCGCCGTCGGCTCGACCTTCGGCGCCCTGCCCTCGCGCGGTCAGGCGCCCACACCGCCCGCCGGCTCGACGGTGCGCAAGTTCCCGGCCCCGACCGCCACGCCGGTCCAGCTGTATCACACCGGACCCGCCGAACAGGCGCTGGGCTTCGTCGCCTGGCCGACCACCGACCAGGTCGAAGATCGCAAGACCGCGCGTCAGCTGTCGATCCTGTCGGACGTGCTTCAGCTGCGCCTGAACGACGAGATCCGCGAGAAGCAGGGCCTGGCCTATTCGCCCAGCGCCGGCTCGACCGCCTCGGACACCTATCCGGGCTACGGCTTCATCTCGGTGACCGCGGAAACCCCGCCGGCCGCCCTGCCCAAGCTGTTCGAGACGATAGACGCCATCGCCGCCGACCTGCGCGACAATCCGATCAGCGAGGACGAACTGAACCGCGCCCGTCGCCCGGCCGTCGAGCGCATCCGTCGCAGCATGGCCGACAATGGCTATTGGCTGACCCAACTGTCGCAGGCCCAGAGCGATCCGGCGACGCTGGACCAGACCCGCAACCAGATTGCCACCCTGGAAGCCGTCACCGCCGCCGACCTTCAGGCCCTGGCTCGCCAGTATCTGAAGTCCGACAGCGCCTGGCGCGCCACCGTCACCGCTCAACCGGCGGCTCAGTAACGCATACGAAAAAGGCCCCGGTTCTCGCGAACCGGGGCCAGTCGTCAGGATCGTCGACGGAGAGCCGACGGTCGACTTATCTCATGTTCCGCCTGATCGGCGGCTGAACGGGCGTGTTTAGGTCCGGTTCAGAAGACCCGGCCGCCGACGCCGCCGTCCAAGGTGATCACCCCGGTCAGCACGGTCGCGCTCTCGACCTGTTCTTCGCGGTATTCCGTGTATTCCTCTTCGCGGTACATCGTCAGGATCTTGATCCCGGCGCCATAGCGACGCAGCAGCGAACGCTCGTTGCAATCCCGCTCTGGCTTCTCGGGCCGGCATTCCAGCTTGCCGCCCGTCCCGTACCATAGCGCCTCATGCTTGCGGCAGGTCAGGGTCGTGCCGTGATCGAAGCTGACGTCGCCGTTGTAGTCGGCGATGGTCGCCTGCAGCCAGGTGCCCGACAGGCAGCGATACAGCTCGCCCTCGAACCCTTCAGCGATCTCGCGATCCGGCCGCACCTGCGAGGCGGGGTGCGGCACCTGACGGTCGTCGATGCAGACGGCCTGGATGACGACCCGCTTCATCATGCTGCGGAAGGCGCTGTAGGGTGTGCGCACGGTCTGGGCGATCACGCCCTCGACGGCCAGGCCCTGGATCGTGGTCGGATAGGGCTGATCGACGCTGACATAGGCCGCGCCGCCGCCTCCGCCGAAGCTGCCCGAGAACCCGCCGGCGCGCGCATTGACGTAGGACCGCGCGCCCGAGTTGGCGTTGGCCCCGGCGCCCGCGTTCGCATTGGCGCTCGCGCCAAGGTTCACGTTCACATTGACGTTGGTGTTGATGTTGCCGTTCCAGTTTCCACCGCCGCCGGGACCGCAGTTTCCACCGCCGTTGCAGGGCGGCGGCTCAGGCGGAGGCGGCGGCTCGCACGAGGTGCAGGGCGGCGGCTGACAGCCGGACGTGCATTGCGCCAGCGCGGCTCCGGCGCCCGCCGAGACGGCGAGACCGGCCGCCAGGCCCAGCATCCATTTCGTGATCCGCAGCCGCATCGGCGGGAACTCCCAAGCGAATATCGTGTCGGCCGAACAAGATTCCGGCCGATCCTCCCGTCACAAAACCGCAAAAGCCTTTCGTTTCCGTTGATGAGGCCTGCGCTTCGGGATGGCGCAATGCCGCATCCGTCTGCTAGACCGCCCGCACAATGACCGTCCGCGTCTCCATTCGCCTGATTTCGATTAGCCGCCCGGCGTAGCGCTCCCGGGCCTCATGGCCTCGTGCACGCCGGGAAGACCGCCCTGATGATCGGGCGAACGAAGACAGCGACCTAATTTTCAAGACGCCGAGACGACCCATGGCCGACGCCCCCGAAAACATCTCTGAATCTACCGCCCGCGACTATCGCGACACCGTCTTCCTGCCGGAGACGCCCTTCCCCATGCGCGGCGGCCTGCCCCAGAAGGAGCCGGTCATTCTGGAACAGTGGGGCGACCTCTACGGGACCCTGCGCGCCGAGCGACAGAAGCAGAACGCCGCCCTCTACGTTCTTCACGACGGCCCGCCCTACGCCAACGGCGACATCCACATCGGCCATGCGCTGAACAAGACGCTGAAGGACTTCGTGGTCCGCAGCCGCTTCCTTCTGGGCTACGATGTCGATTACGTCCCCGGCTGGGACTGCCACGGCCTGCCGATCGAGTGGAAGATCGAGGAGCAGTTCCGCGCCAAGGGCCGCCGCAAGGACGAGGTGTCCAAGGACGAGTTCCGCCGCGCCTGCCGCGAATACGCCGGCAAATACATCGACCTGCAAAAGGACCAGTTCCACCGGCTGGGCATCGTCGGCGACTTCGCCAACCGCTACGCCACCATGGACTTCACGTCCGAGGCGGCCATCGTCGCCGAGTTCCACAAGTTCAAGAACTCGGGTCAGCTCTATCGCGGATCCAAGCCGGTCATGTGGTCGCCGGTGGAGCGCACCGCCTTGGCCGACGCCGAGATCGAGTACCACGACCACGTCAGTCCGACGATCTGGGTCAAGTTCCCGGTCACGGCCATGTCCGACGACCATCCCGACGACCTCCTGGCCTTCCGCTCCAGCACCCCGTCCATCGTCATCTGGACGACCACGCCCTGGACCATCCCGGCCAACCGCGCCATCTCCTACGGCCCCGAGATCGCCTATGGCCTGTATGAGGTCACGGCCATGGAGGAAGGTCTGGAGTTCGCGCCCTGGGCCAAGCCCGGCGACCGGCTGATCGTCGCCGACAAGCTGGCCGAGGATGTGTTCAAGGCCGCCAAGATCGCCGCCTGGACCCGCGTCTATGACATCAATCCTTCGGGCCTGGAGACCGCCCACCCGCTGGCCGCGCTCGACAGCGGCTACGGCTTCTCCGTGCCCCTGCTGGCTGGCGACCACGTCACCGACGACGCCGGCACCGGCTTCGTCCACACCGCGCCCGGCCACGGCGCCGACGACTTCGAGGTCTGGAAGGCCCACGGTCATCACGAGGTGCCCGACACCGTCGATCCCGACGGCGCCTACTATCCCGGCGTCCCCCTGTTCGCGGGCCTGAAGGTGCTGGAGACCGAAGGCAAGAAGACCGGCAAGTTCGGTCCCGCCAACGGCGCGGTGATGGAAAAGCTGATCGAGGCTGGCAATCTGCTGGCGCGCGGGCGGCTGGAGCATTCGTATCCGCACAGCTGGCGCTCCAAGGCCCCGATCATCTTCCGCAATACGCCCCAGTGGTTCATCCGCATGGATCAACCCTTGAAGAGCGGCGACACCTTGCGTGAGACGGCGCTGAACGCCATCGACGCCACCGCCTTCCATCCCGTCGCCGGCAAGAACCGCATCCGCTCGATGGTCGAGGGCCGTCCCGACTGGCTGGTCAGCCGCCAGCGCGCCTGGGGCACGCCTCTGGCCATGTTCATCGACAAACAGACGGGCCAGCCCCTGCATGACCCCGAGGTCGACGCCCGCATCGTCGCGGCTGTCGCCGAACACGGCGCCGACATCTGGTTCACCGCGCCCGACAGCGATTTCCTGGGCGCCCACGACCCGGCCCGCTACGAAAAGGTCGAGGACATTCTGGACGTCTGGTTCGACTCCGGTTCGACCCACGCCTTCACGCTCGACCCGCGGCTGCCGGAAAACGGCTACACCGGCGACCGTCCCGCCCATTGGCCCGCCGACCTCTATCTGGAAGGCTCCGACCAGCACCGCGGCTGGTTCCAGTCGTCCCTGCTGGAAGGCTGCGGCACGCGCGGCCGCGCGCCGTTCAAGGCTGTCCTGACCCACGGCTTCACCCTCGACGAGAAGGGGGAGAAGATGTCCAAGTCCAAGGGTAATACGACCGACCCCCTGACCATCATCAAGGAGTCGGGCGCCGACATCCTGCGCCTGTGGGTGGCCCTGGTCGACTATTCGGACGACCAGCGGATCGGCAAACAGATCCTGCAGACCACGGTCGACGCCTATCGCAAGCTTCGGAACACCGTCCGCTACCTGCTGGGCGCCTTGGCCGATTTCGACGAGGCCGAACGCCTGCCGCTGGACCAGATGCCGCCGCTTGAGAAGTTCGTCCTGCACCGCCTGCACGAACTCGACGCTCAGGTCCGTGCGGCTTACGGCGAATACCGCTTCCAGGACGTCGTCCGTCCGGTGCTGGAGTTCTGCGCCGGCGACCTGTCGGCCCTGTATTTCGACATCCGCAAGGACGCCCTGTACTGCGACCGCCCCGACGCCTTGCGTCGCCGCGCCGCCCGCACCGTGATGGACGAGGTCTTCATGCGCCTCACCGCCTGGCTGGCCCCGCTGACGCCGTTCACGATGGAAGAGGCCTGGACCACGCGCTTCCCGGATGCGGGTTCTAACTGCGCCCGGGTGATCCCCGATACGCCGGCGGAATGGCGCAATCCGGCCGAGGCCGAGCGCTGGGCGGCCATCAATACGGTTCTCGAAGTGGTCAATGAATCGCTTGAAGCCGCCCGCCGCGAGAAGCTGATCGGCGGCGCCCTTGACGCGTGGCCGACCGTCACCGCCCCGGCCTCCGACTTCGCCCCGTTCGAAGGCCTCGACGCTGCCGAGATCTTCCGCACCTCGGGCGCCGATCTTGTCGAAGGCGAAACCATCTCGGTCACGGTCGCTGTCGCCGACTACCCGAAATGCGCCCGCTCTTGGCGCCGCGTCCCCGACGTCGGCTCCGACCCGGCCTACCCCGACCTCTCGGCCCGCGACGCCGATGCGGTTCGGTATTGGGACCAGACGCACGCCTGACCACAACACTGTCTCCTCCCCGCCTGGCGGGGAGGGGGACCGCGAAGCGGTGGAGGGGTTCTAGACGCCGCTTAAGCGCCGGGATGCGCTGAAGAGCCCCTCCGTCTCTCCGCTGCGCGTCAAGCCACCTCCCCATGAATGGGGAGGAGACGATGCTCAGCCATCGCAATGCCGCTGGTCCATCCGCAGCGATTTCAACCGCTTGCCGATTTATGTCGCCCCTCTCCCATCCACGGGGTCAAACGGCCCCATAATAAATCCGTCTCGTCGCATGGAGGGCTCGTAAGGCCTGCGACCTTGCGGCGGCGAGAGCGGAGGGAACGGGGGCGATGGTGAAATCCCATCGCGGCGCCGGGGCTGACCGATCGGGGAATCGCCCCGGCGTCCGCAGTCGCGTCGCAGGGTCGAGGGGGATACTCGGCCGCACTCGGGACGGTCCTCGCAGGGACTGCCGACCCGTCGCAGGCTTATGGGGTTAGGCGATAAGACCGCCACCGCTCGGCGCCCCGAGCTTGCAGGCCAACCACCCGCGCGGAGCGTCATACCCTTCGTCGAAACGGTACTCAAAACTCACACTCCGGGCGAAGGCCCGGCGCTCCGTCCAGCCCTCCAGACTTCGCAGGCCGAACGCCGCGAAGACAAAGCTGTTTTCAGTCCCGCGCGACACTGCGTCATCTTGTCAAACCGCCCCTCGCGCCCCAACTGCAAAGCCTACCCAAATCCCACCTTCGCTCGCGACAGGAGCCCTGATGCCGCATGCCGACAGCCTGATTCTCACCCTGGTCGGGGGCTTCGTCCTCGCCTTCGTGTTCGGCATGCTGGCGCATCGGCTGAAACTGTCGCCACTGGTCGGCTATCTGGTCGCGGGCGTGATCGTCGGCCCCTATACGGGCGGCTTCGTCGCCGACACCGAACTGGCGCCGCAGCTGGCCGAGATCGGCGTCATCCTGCTGATGTTCGGCGTCGGCCTGCACTTCTCGCCCAAGGATCTGATGCAGGTCCGCAAGGTCGCCATTCCCGGCGCCCTGGTTCAGATCGGCGTCGCCACCGTGCTGGGCTGGGGGCTCGGCCGGTTCGTGCTGGGCCTGGGCGATGTCGAGGCTCTGCTGATGGGCTTTGCATTGTCCGTCGCCTCGACCGTCGTCCTGCTGCGGGCGCTGGAGGAGCGCAAACAGGTCAAGGGCGAGATCGGCCGCATCGCCGTGGGCTGGCTGATCGTCGAGGATCTGGTCATCGTCATCGCCCTGGTCATGCTGCCCATGGTGCTTGTCCCGGCCGGAACCCAGACGGACCTCGCCGCGCTGGGGACCGACGTCGGCCTGACCCTGCTAAAGGTCGTGTTGTTCGTCGTCGGCATGCTGGTCGTCGGCGGCAAGGTCATTCCCTGGCTGCTGATCCGCATCGCCCACACCAAGTCGCGCGAACTCTTCACCCTGGGCGTCCTCGCCATCGCCCTGGGCATCGCCTGGCTGGCCTATTTCCTGTTCCACTCCTTCGCGCTGGGCGCCTTCCTGGCCGGTCTGGTGATGAACGCCTCGCCCCTGGGTCACAATGCGGCTGAGCGCTCCTTGCCGCTGCGCGACGCCTTCGCCGTGCTGTTCTTCGTTTCGGTCGGCATGCTGTTCGACCCGATGATCGTGGTGCGCCAGCCGTGGGCGGTCCTAGGCGTGCTGGGCATCGTAATCGTCGGCAAGTCGGTCGCGGCCCTGGTCATCACCCAGACCTTCAAACTGGATCGGCCGACCGGCTTCACCGTCGCAGCGTCCCTGGCCCAGATCGGCGAGTTCTCCTTCATCCTAGCCGCGCTCGGCGTGTCCCTGGGCGCCATGAGCCGCGAGACCCACGACCTGATCCTGGCCGCCGCCCTGCTGTCGATTTCGCTGAACCCCTTCGTCTTCCTGTTCACCGATCGGATGGGCGGCAAGCCGAAGCCGCCCGCCGCCGGCGCGATCCGACCCGCAGCGGCGGACGGCCCGATCACGGATGCGGTCGCGGCGCCCTGAGCCTCTTTCCGCGCCGCCCGCCGCCCGCTATCGTTCGCTCATGGACAAAATCGCCGCAGATCAGGCCGTTCTTCACTATGGCGACGGCGAGTTCGCCGTCTTGAAGCCCGGCCGCTTCGTGCGCTGCGCCGTCACGGACAAACCGATCCCGCTGGAAGTCCTCCGCTACTGGAGCCCCAGCCGTCAGCAGCCCTATTTCGGCCCGGCCGAATTCATCGCGGCCCAGCAAGGCGATCGATGATCCCGTCGCGCCGCGCCCTGCTGACCGGCGCGGGCGCCAGCCTGATCGCCGCGCCGCTAATGGCTGAAGACCGCAACGCCCTGCCGCTGGCCTTGAACGGCGCCTGGCGTCAGGGCGGCTACGCCTTCGGCCGCACCGCGTCGCGCGCTCTGATCTTCGTCGACGGCGAGGCCCTGACCACCGCCTCGGCCGCCGGCCTCTTCGTGATCGGCTTCGACCGCGACGCCGGTCCGAATACTCAGGTCGAAGCGCGGGCTGGCGACCGGTCGGCTCGGCGCACCCTCGACATCGCCCCCTACGCCTTCCCCTCGACCAGCGTGAACGGCTTGCCGCCTTCGACCGTCGAGCCGAGCGACCCCGCCCTCCTGGCCCGCATCCAGCAAGAGATCGCGCTGAAGGCCGAAGGCTTCGCCAGCCGCATCGACACCGACGACTTCAAGGACGGCTTCGTCTGGCCGCTGGAGAACTATCGGATCTCCAGCGCCTGGGGCGCTCAACGCGTCCTGAACGGCACGCCCGCCCGGCCGCATTACGGCATCGACCTGGCCGCTCCCCAAGGCAGCGTCATACGCGCCCCCGCCGACGGCCGCATCGCCTTCGTCCGCCCCGGCATGCATTTCGAGGGCGGCCTGACCCTGATCGACCACGGCCAAGGCCTGATCAGCTGCTATCTGCATCAGTCGCGGCTGGATGTGGCGCTGGGTCAGCGCGTCCGGCGCGGCGATCCTCTGGGCCGCGTCGGCATGACCGGCCGCGCCACCGGCCCGCACCTGTGCTGGCGCATGAAATGGCGCGATCGCAACCTGGATCCTTCCCTCATGATCGGTGCGCGTGTTCCAGAAAGTCAAGCCTGATCAAAGGCTCCTCTTGCGAGACTACGCATATCCCCTTAGCCTCGATCAAAGATCTGGCGGGGCCCGATGTTCTCTCTGAAATCGCTGAACGTCCTGCTTGTGGACGACAATCAGAATATGCGCGCCATCGCGTCGGCCGTGCTGCATTCGGCCGACATCCGTAACGTCTATGAGGCGTCCGAAGGCGCCACGGCTTTCGATCTGCTGCGTCGCCACGCGATCGATCTGGCCATCGTCGATTTCAACATGTTCCCGCTGGACGGGGTCGAGTTCACACGGCTGGTCCGCACCAGCCCCGACAGCCCCAATCCGTTTTTGCCGATCATCATGATGACCGGCCATTCCGAACGCAGCCGCGTCTATGAGGCGCGCGACGCCGGAGTGACCGAGTTCATCGTCAAGCCGATCACCGCCAAGGCCGTGCTGGATCGGCTGAACGCCGTCATCATGAAGCCCCGCCCCTTCATCAAGGCCGATAGCTATATCGGGCCCTGCCGTCGGCGTCGCGATACGCCCGACTACGCCGGGCCTTACCGTCGAGGATCGGACGCCTCGCGGTCCAACGCCGCATAGACCTTGTCCGGCCAGCGCTTGTGGACCCAGAACCAGTCCACGGGATGCTCTCTGACCCGGTCCTCGACGAAACGATTGGCGGCCTGGATGCCGGCCAGCGTATCGGCCGCCTTGTCCTCGCTTTGATTGACCACGATCGGCTCGTGCGCCGTCACCCGGAACCGCACGCCTGGCAGGCGAACCGCCGACAGCGGCAGCATGACCGTGTCGAACTTCAACGCCAGCCTGGCCGCCCCAGGCGAGGCGTTCACCGGCTGACCGAAGAACTCCACCTCCGGCCCCTGATTGTATTTCTGATCGACCAGCAGGGCGATGGAATCGCCGCGCTTCATCCCCGCCATCAGCTCGCGCGTCCCGTCGCCCTTGGGCGCAAACAGGCGGATGCCGTATCGCTCCCGGCTCTGGCGGATCAGGGCGTCGACATACGGATTATTGGCGGCGCGATAGGTCACCTGACACGGCACGCCAGAAGCCATGATCACCGCCGCCATCACCTCGAAGTTGGCCAGATGGCCCGAGATCAAAACGGCCGGCTTGCCGCTGTCGCGCAGGGCGTGCAGCCGCTCCATCCCGACCACCTCGACCCGTCCGCCCTCGGGCGTCAGATGGTCCATGACCGCCAGTTCGGCGAAGGTTCGGCCCGTCTGATCCCACTGCGCCAGCGCTAGCGCTTCGCGCTCAGCAGCCGGCATGTCGGGAAAGGCGATCCGCAGATTGCGCATCACCGTCTTCTGCGTGCCGGTCAGCGGCCCCAGGGTGCGCAGCAGCCAGCCGCCCAACCCCGACGCCCGCTCGACGCCCAAAAGGCGCAGAAAGCCGAACAGCGCCTGAAAGGCGAAGGCCTCCAGGCGCCAAACTAGATCCTGTTTCCACTCTTTTGCGCTACCGCCCTTCGGGCTGCTTGAGCGCGTGTCTTCACCAGGCAATCGTCAATCCACCGTCCACCACGAGGGTCTGGCCGGTCACATAGGCCGACGCAGGGCTGCACAGATAGACCGCCGTGCCCGCGATTTCATCGGGCTGGCCGATCCTTTTCAGCGGCGCCGGCTCGGTGACCTGTTTCAGCAGTTCCGGATTCTCCCACAGATATTTGGCGAAATCGGTCTGAACCAGCCCAGGCGCGATGCAGTTGACCCGCACGTTCGACGGCCCCCACTCCACCGCCAGATTGCGCACGAGCTGCATGTCCGCCGCCTTGGAGATATTGTAGGCGCCGATCAGCGCGTTGCCGCGAAGCCCGCCGATGGACGAGATCACCAGGATCGCCCCGTCTTTCCGCTCCACCATCTGCGGCGCGACCATCTGGATCAGCCAGTGGTTCGATATGACGTTATTCTGCAGGATCTTCTCGAACTGGTCGTCGGCGATGCCCGCCATCGGCCCGGCATAGGGATTGGTCGCGGCGTTGCAGACCAGGATGTCGATCTGGCCGAAGGCGGTGTTGGTCTCATCGACCAGCCGCTGAAGGTCTTCCTTGGAAGCGATGTTGGCCGGCACCGCGATGGCGCGCGGTTCATCGGCCTTGGCGCCGTACTTGCCGTTGATCTCGGCGGCGACCTCGTCGCACGGCCCGGCCTTGCGCGACGAGATGACGACCTTGGCGCCATGTTCGGCCAGCCGTTCGGCGATGGCCTTGCCGATTCCCCGCGATGAGCCGGTGATGATTGCGACCTTGCCGGTCAGATCGAACAGTTCCATTGCGTTTCCCGTAGGTTTGGCGGGGATATTTGCAGCCCCGCTCTAGCCGAATGACATTGATAGCCTGATACTCAGGCGATTCCATCCGGGAGTGGCCGACCGCCAGCCGATGCGCAACGTAACAACGGGCTTTCTCTACTTCGCCTATCTGTTCCTCGGCATGACCGTGGGCGCCTTCCTGTGGCGCGCGGGCCTAGGGATCGGCGCAGGCGTGGCCGGAACGCTCGGCGCATTGGGCCTGTTGGGCGCCTTCCACGGCATCGTCACCGGAATCGCCGAGCGCCGCGTGCTTAGGAAGGAAATCGGACAGGTCCGCGAGGCCCACCGCCTGCTCGCCGATGCGATGGAATCGACCCAGGGCGCCCTGACCGAACTGGCGCACGCCATCGAGACCGGCGTCCTGTCCGACACCGATGCGCTGACCGGCGAGGTCCGGATGCTGGAATCGCTGGTCCAGCAGATGAGCGAAAGCATCGACGAACGTCTGGCCGCCGCGCCCCATATCGGCGTGGAGACCTTCGAGGGCCGTCGCATGGCGCAGTCCAACGTCCTGCTGCGCACCATCTACGAAGCGCTCAGCGAAGGCCGCGTCGATCTGTATCTTCAGCCGGTCGTCTCCCTGCCCCAACGCCGGACGATCTTCTACGAGAGCTTCACCCGGCTGCGCGACGCCACCGACCGCGTGATGATGCCGGCGGAATATCTGTCTTTGGCCGAGGGCGAGGGCCTGGTGCCGGCGATCGACAATCTGCTGCTGTTCCGCTGCGCCCAGATCGTGAGGCGGCTGGCGCGTCAGGACCGTAAGGTCGGCGTCTTCTGCAACGTGGCCCTGACCTCGCTCGGCGACGAGACCTTCTTCCCGCAGTTCCTGGATTTTCTCAGCGAGAACCGCGACCTCAACCAGGCCCTGATCTTCGAACTGGGTCAGGCGACGTTCGACGCGCGCGGCGCCATCGAGGCGCGCAACATGGCCAAGCTGGCCGACCTGGGCTTCCGCTTCTCGCTGGACAAGGTGCAGACGCTGGACCTCGACTTCGCCGATCTGCAACGCTCGGACGTCAAATTCATCAAGGTCGCGGCCGACCTGATGATCGAACAACTGCTGGATCTGGACGGCGGCGCGCCTCTGCGCTCCATGCCCGACATCCAGGCCGCCGACTTCGCCGCCCTGACCCGCCGCTACGGCGTCGAGGTCATCGCCGAAAAGGTCGAGAACGAACGCCAGGTCGTCGACATTCTCGAACTGGACGTCGGCATGGGCCAGGGCCACCTGTTCGGCGAACCCCGCGCCATCAAGGAACAGGTCCTGGCCGAAACCGACCCCCCTGCCGACTTCCTGCGCTCCACCCTGCGCAGCGCCGAGCAGCGTCGCCGGTTCAGCTAGACCTTCCGTCTCGGCGGCCAAGCCGCTAATCACGGCGCCATGACCCTCCCCCACGCCCTGCCCCACCTCGGCGCCGTTGCCGGCGATTATGACATCCTGCTCTGCGACGTCTGGGGCGTGATCCATAATGGCCGCGAAAGCTGGGCTGGCCCGTGCGAGGCGCTGACCCGGTTCAACCGCGAGGGCGGCTACGTGGTGCTGATCTCCAACTCGCCCCGCCCGGCCTCGGACGTGATCGCTCAGTTGGATGGGCTGAGCGTGCCGCGTGAGGCATGGAAGGCCTTCGTCACCTCCGGCGACGCGACCCGCGCCGAACTGGCCAAGCGCGCGCCCGGCCCGGCCTGGATCGTCGGCCCCGAACGTGACGCGCCGCTGTACGCCGGCCTTGGCCTCGAGCGCGCCGCGTCGCCTGAGGACGCCGCCTTCATCTCCGTCACCGGCCCCGTGGACGACACGGTCGAGACGCCCGAAGACTACCGTGAGCGGTTCGCCGTCGGCGCCGCACGCGACATCGAACTGATCTGCGCCAATCCCGACCGCGTCGTCCAACGCGGCGACCAGCTGATCTACTGCGGCGGAGCGCTGGCCGACCTCTATGAATCGCAGGGCGGCCGGGTCGTGATGGCTGGCAAGCCCTTCGCCCCGATCTACGATCTGGCGATCAAGGAGGCGGAAGGCCTGCTGGGCCGCCCCGTCGATCGCGCGCGCGTCCTGTGCATCGGCGACGGCGTCGTCACCGACGTGATGGGCGCAAACGCGCAAGGACTGGACTGCCTGTTCATCGCCCAAGGCATCCACGGCGACCAGGCCAAGGGCGAAGACGGCGCGCTCGAGCCGGCCCGCGCCGCCGCTCTGCTGAAGGCGGAAACGACCTATGCGCGATACGCCGCGCTCGAACTGAACTGGTAAGGCTCGCCATTTTGTCGCACCGCCGCTAAAGCCTCATCCATGGTCGAATTGGTTCAGCAGCATCCGTCCGGTGGTTACATCCTGGACGAACTTCACGTCGGCATGGCGGCCGAGAAAATCGTCGTCGCGACGGAGGACCGCATTCGGCTGTTCGCCGAGGCGTCCGACGATTTCAACCCGGTGCATCTGGACGAGGCCTTCGCCTCCAAGACCGCCTATCGCGGCCGGATCGCCCACGGCCTGCTCAGCGCCTCGTTCGGATCGGCCGTGGTCGGCACCATCCTGCCGGGCGCCGGCTCGATCTACATTTCCCAGACCTTGGCCTTCCATCAGCCGGTGCGGATTGACGACGTCGTGCGCATCCTGATCACCGTGATCGAGGTCGAGCCCGAGAGCGCGCGAGTCAAGCTCAGCTGCGAAGGCTTCGTCGGCGAGACAATGATCATGGACGGCGTCGCCGTCGTCCGCGTCCCCCGCCGGCGCAAACCGTCCCAGCGTTGATGCAGATTGCGCGTATTTGGCGCGACTGGCGCGAGGTGCCGGACGCGCTGAAGGGCGCGGCGGTCGCCGTCGGCGCCTTTGACGGCGTTCATCGCGGGCATCAGGCCGTCATCGCCGGCGCACGTGACGCAGCAGAACGGCTGGGCGCGCCGCTGGGCGTCGTCAGCTTCGATCCTCATCCGCGCCGCTGGTTCCAGAAGGACGCCGCGCCCTTTCGACTGATGACGCCCGGCCAGATGGCCGAGGCCTTGGCGCCGCTGGGCGTAGACATCCTGTATCTTCTACCCTTCGACGCCGAGATGGCCGGCATGACCGACGCCGCCTTCGCCGAACGAGTGCTGGCCGAGGGTCTGGGCATTCGCCATGCCGCCGTCGGCTTCGACTTCACCTTCGGCAAGGGCCGATCCGGCTCGCCCGAGGCCTTGCGCGCCTATGGCGAACGGCTGGGCTTCAGCGTTTCGGTCGCCGAACGGCTGGATGACGCGGACGGGCTGAAACTGTCGTCCAGCGCCGTGCGCGAGGCCCTGAAGGCTGGCGACATGGCCCGCGCCGCCGCCATCCTGGGCCGCCCCTTCGCCATTCGGGGCGAGGTGATCCACGGCGACAAGCGCGGCCGCACCATCGGCGTGCCGACGGCCAATATCGCGCTCGGCGACTACATGCGCCCCGCCTACGGCGTCTATGCGACCCGCAGCCGATTGCCGGACGGGCGGGTGATCGACGGCGTCGCCAGCCTGGGCGTGCGTCCCATGTATGCGCTGGAGACCCCGCTGCTGGAGGTCTGGCTGTTTGACTTCGACGGCGACCTCTACGGCCAGACGCTCGACACCCAACTGATCGCCTGGCTGCGTGGCGAGGAGACCTTCGACGGTCTCGACGCCCTGAAGACCCAGATCGACGCTGATGCAGCCGCGGCGCGGACCATTCTCAGCCGATCATAGAGGCCGAAGCTCCGCTGCGAACCGCTTCCAGTTCTGCACATAGTGTTCGGCCGACATTTGCAGCACGGCGATGTGCGCCGGGTCACGTTCCCGCACCACCTTGCCGGGCTGGCCCACCACCAGACTGTTGTCCGGGATGATCTTGCCTTCGGTAATCAGCGCATTGGCCCCGATGATGCAGTTCCGGCCGATCTTGACGCCGTTCAGCACCACCGCCCCGATGCCGATCAGGCTGTAATCCCCGACCTCGCAGCCATGCAGCATCGCGTTGTGCCCCACCGTCACGCCGCGCCCCAGCGTCAGCGGCGACCCCATGTCGGTGTGCAGCACGCTGCCGTCCTGAATGTTGCTGTCAGGCCCCACTGTGATCGGATCGTTGTCCCCGCGCAGCACGGCGCCGAACCAGACACTGGCGTTGGGATGGAGAATCACATTCCCTATCACCGATGCGCTTGGCGCCACCCAGTATTCGCCCTGCGGCGGAAGCTGCGGTTTGCTGTCGCCCAAGGCGTAAATGGTCATCTGTACACCGCCTAATCTTTAAAAAATGAGGGCTTTAACGGATCGCTAACCACGATAGCATCATTCTGTTGATGCGATTCGTGGGTCGCCATTTCGGCCCCGGATCCGAAACCGGATCAAGCCCGATCCGGTCATCAAGTCGGGGCTTTCGCGTGGCGCGTTGGGATCCTGGTTCGGTTGTTCGGCGACGGGCGCACCCCGTTGCAGACGGCCCTGCTGTCGATCCGGGCCGCTGCTCTGCAGGCCGCGACCTCTTCCTCCCCAAGACCATCCAAGGCGGCGCCCGTTCGGGTCCGCCTTTTTTCATGCCCTGGAGGCGTCCATGACCAAGCGTGCTGCAACCAAGCGTCAAACGCGTGAACACGGAATCCTGGATTCGCGTGATTTCATGGAGGAGTCGAAAGTTCGCCGGCTTCACGCCCCGCATAACGAACGATCAGGATGGTCGCCCTATCCTTCGAACGACGACCGCGAACAAGGCTATCTGAAGACGCTGAAGCCCAAGTCCGAGGGCCAGGGCGAACTGATGGAGGCTATCGACCACCACAATCTGGTCATGGCGCTGGGTCCGGCAGGCACGGGCAAGACCTACCTCGCCGTCGCCAAGGCGGTCGAGGCGCTTGAGGCCGGAAAGGTCGGCCGCATCGTCCTGAGCCGTCCCGCCGTCGAGGCCGGCGAATCCATCGGCTTCCTGCCCGGCGACATGGAAGACAAGCTGGCTCCCTATCTGCGCCCGCTCTACGACGCCCTGTCCGATCGTCTGTCGATGAAGCGGGTCAAGGCGCTGATGGCCGAAGGTCTGATCGAGATCGCCCCGGTCGGCTATATGCGCGGCCGCACGCTGAACAACGCCTTCATCGTCGTGGACGAGGCGCAGAACTGCACCTACGTCCAGCTCAAGATGCTGCTGACCCGCCTGGGCTGGCATTCGACCATGGTGGTCACAGGCGATCCGCAGCAGTCGGACCTGCTGCCTGGCATCTCGGGCCTGTCGGACATCTCGGCTCGACTGGAGGCCGTGCCCGACATCGCCGTGGTGCGTCTGGCCGAGCGCGACATCGTCCGTCACCCGCTGGTCGCCTCGATGATCGGCGTCCTGTAAAGCCCGATCCTGCAGCCGGCGCTGGACGGCGTCGGCTGCAGGCGCGTTGCACCGCGAAACCAAAAGCCATTGTCCCCGGGCGCACCGCACCGCTAAAGGTCGGCTCGCGGCTGATGAGGGATTTCGATGCGCGTAGCGATGATTGGGACGGGCTATGTGGGCCTGGTGTCCGGCGCCTGTTTCGCCGACTTCGGCCATGTCGTCACCTGCATCGACAAGGACCCGTCCAAGATCGAACGGCTGGAGCGGGGCGAAATCCCGATCTACGAGCCGGGGCTGGATGATCTGGTCGCCGCCAATGTGCGCGAAGGCCGACTGTTCTTCACCCTGGACGGCGCCGAGGCCATTCGCCGGGCGGACGCCGTCTTCATCGCCGTGGGCACGCCGACGCGTCGCGGCGACGGCCATGCCGACCTGTCCTACGTCCACGCTGCCGCCGAGGAGATCGCCGGCCTGATCGAAGGCTTCACGGTCGTCGTCACCAAATCGACCGTCCCGGTCGGCACGGGCGACGAGGTCGAGGCGATTATCCGCAAGACCAATCCGAAGGCCGACTTCGCCGTCGTCTCCAACCCCGAATTTCTGCGTGAAGGCGCCGCGATCGGCGACTTCAAACGTCCCGACCGCGTCGTCATCGGCATCGACGACATGACCGGCGACACCGGCGGTCGCGCGCAAAAGGTGATGAGCGAACTTTATCGTCCGCTGAACCTGAATGAGAGCCCGCTGCTGTTTGTGGGCCGTCGCACGTCCGAGTTGATCAAATACGCCGCCAACGCCTTCCTGGCGATGAAGATCACCTTCATCAACGAGATGGCCGACCTGTGCGAAGCCGTCGGGGCCGACGTCCAGCAGGTCGCGCGCGGCATCGGCCTGGACAAGCGTATCGGCTCGAAGTTCCTGCACGCCGGCCCCGGCTATGGCGGCTCGTGCTTCCCCAAGGACACTATCGCCCTGGTCCGCACCGCCCAGCAGTATGGCGCGCCGACAAAGCTGATTGAGGCGACGGTCGAGGTCAACGACGCCCGCAAGAAGGCCATGGCCGACCGCGTCGCCGCGACCCTGGGGACAAGTGTCCAGGGCAAGACGGTCGCCCTTTTGGGTCTGACGTTTAAGCCGAACACCGACGACATGCGTGACGCCCCATCACTGGACATCGCGCCTGCCCTGATCGCCGCAGGCGCGACCGTCCAGGCCTTCGATCCCGAAGGCATGCATGAGGCCGCTAAGCTTTTGGCGGACATCCAGATGAAGGACAGCGCCTATGACGCCGTCGTCGGCGCTGACGCTGTGGTCCTCGTCACCGAATGGGACCAGTTCCGCGCCCTGGATCTGGACCGCATCAAGCTGCTGATGAAACAGCCGGTCCTGGTCGATCTGCGCAACATCTATCGACCCGAGGACATGAAGCATCGCGGCTTCCGCTACATGGGCATCGGGCGCGGCTGATGGGGTCGCCGATCCTCGTCACCGGTGCGGCCGGCTTCATCGGCATGCACGTCGCCGAGCGCCTGCTGGACCGGGGCGAGCAGGTGATCGGCGTCGATGTCTTCAACGACTACTATGATCCGCGCCTGAAAGCCGCCCGCGCCGCTCGGCTTGAGGGTCGCGACGGTTTCAGGATGGTCCGCGCCGATATCGCCGACCACGCGCAGATGCGTGCCCTCGTTTCAGACGCCGGGGTCAAGCGGATCGTCCACCTCGCGGCTCAGGCCGGCGTCCGCTACTCGCTCGAAAACCCCTTCGCCTATGAGCGGTCCAATCTGGCCGGCCATCTGTCGATGCTGGAGGCCGCGCGGCACAATGACGTGACCCATTTGGTCTATGCCTCGTCCAGTTCGGTCTATGGCGATCGGCCGCTGGAGGGTTCGGGCTTTCGTGAAGACGATCCGACGGTCAATCCCGTCTCGCTCTACGCCGCGACCAAACGCTCGTGCGAACTGATGAGCCAGAGCTACGCCAAGCTCTACGGCTTTCCGCAATCGGGCTTGCGGTTCTTCACCGTCTATGGCCCCTGGGGCCGGCCCGACATGGCCTATTTCAGCTTCACCCAGAAGATCGTGCGCGGCGAGCCGATCGAGGTCTATGGCGAAGGCAAGATGGCGCGCGACTTCACCTATATCGACGACATCGTCGACGGCGTGGTCGCCGTTCTGGACCGTCCCCCCGCGCGGGGCGTGCATGAGATCTACAATATCGGCGACAGCCAGCCCGTCGGCCTGATGGAGATGATCTCCACGCTGGAAACCGCGCTAGGCGCCCAGGCGAACAAGATCATGCGGCCGATGCAGCCAGGCGACGTCACCGCCACCTATGCGGACATTTCAAAGCTGAACGCCCTGTGCGGTTATCAGCCCAAGGCCCCGCTGAAGATCGGACTGGAAAAGTTCGTCGCCTGGTGGCGACAATACGAGAACGGTTGACGCAAGAAGGCTGGGGGGCCGATGCGACGCGAAATCCTGCCGGCTGGCATCGCCCTGCTGCTGTTCGGCGCAACCGACGCCTCGGCCCAGGCTTTGCGCTCGGCTCAAGACGCGCAAATCGACCTCTTCGTTCGCAACCGCGCGGTCGCCGTGCGTGATCGGCCGCAACCCGCCTATGACCCGCTCGGCATCCGGGCCGGCGGCTTCACGGCCTTTCCCCGGCTTCAGTCGGGCGTCGTCCATGACAACAATATCTTTGCGGCCGAGGGCGACCGTCAGCCTGCAACGACCCTGCGCCTGACGCCTGAAGTCGTCGTCCGATCCAACTGGTCGCGCCACGCGTTTGAAACCCGCGCCCGCGCCGAGATCGACCGCAACCTCGACTTCGACAGCGAGAACACGACCGACTGGAGCCTGGGCGGCGCCGGTCGTCTCGACGTGGCGCGAGGCGTCGACATCACCTTGGCCGCCGACTACGCCCGCGATCACGAAGCCCGCACGGCCGCCGGCGCCGGCCCGGGCGCTCGCCGCCCGATCACCTTCGATCTGGCTTCCACCTCGCTGGCGGCGACACGCTCGCAAGGTCGATTGCGCCTGTCAGCCAAGGCCGCCGTCCTTCGCTACGACTACCGCAATGGACTGAGCGCTGCCGGCGCCGTCATCGAACAGGACGACCGGGATCGCACCGTCGCCCGCCTGACCGGCCGCGCGGACTACGCCCTCTCTCCCGCGACGGCCCTGTTCTTTCAGGTCGCCCGCGATGACCGCAACTATCGCAAGGTGGCAGGGTCGCCGGAACGATCCTCTTCCGGTCACGAAGCCTTGGCTGGCGTGGACTTCGAGCTGGGCGCGCTGATCCGGGGCGAGGTCGCCGCCGGATACATACGCCAGGACTTCCAAGACGCAGCCTATGGCGATCTCGACGGCTTCGGCGGTCGTGCGCGCCTGTCGTGGTTTCCGACGCAACTGACCACCCTGACCGCTACCGCGGCGCGCAGCGTCGAGGACACCGGCGTGATCGGCTCGGCCGGCGCCCTGCGCACCGACCTGTCGATCAGCGTGGACCACGAACTGCTGCGCAACCTGATCCTGACGGCGGAAACGGCGTGGAGCGAGGACGGCTACAACGGCCTCGACCGCACGGACACGCGCCTTACGGCCGGCTTCAGCGCCGTCTATCGCCTCAACCGTCGCTACGGTCTGACCGCCGGCGTGACCTTTCTCGATCAATCCTCGTCCGGCGCGGCGGCAGGACCGAGCTATCGCTCAACGCGCCTTTCCGTCGCGGTCGTCTCGCAGTTCTGAGTACACGGCCACAGCGCGAAGATTGACAACCTGAAGGCATCATCGCACCACTGGACGGGACGATCACCGTTCGATGGCGCGATGACCCACCACGACCCCGCGATCGGCGGTCCCGGCCAGCCTGCGGACGACGCCATCGACCTCCATGCCTTGATCGCCGCCTTCCGGCGTCGTCTCGGCCTGTTTATCGCTGTCGCAGCAGCCGTCTGCCTAATCGTGCTGGCGCTGATGCTGGGCCAGCCTCCCGTCTATACTGCGACCGCCAGCCTCCAGATCAATACGCGCAAGGAACAGGTCGTTGCGGGACAGGCCGTGCTGTCGGCGCTCGACGCCGAGGCGGCCGTCGTCGACACCGAGGTTGAAGTTCTGAAGTCGCCCCAGCTCGCCGCCCAAGTCGTGCAGACGCTGGATCTGATCCGCGATCCCGAGTTCAACGCTCGCCTGCGATCCTCGCCCCTCACCAAACACCTGCCGCGCACTACGCCTGCGCCGACCGACGCTCAGATCGAGCGCCAACAGGTGATCGACGCCGTCCGGCGGCGCCTGACCGTGCGCCGCGTCGGCCTGACCTATTCGATGGCGGTCGGCTTCTCCTCCGAAAGTCCGATCAAGGCGGCCCGCATCGCCAACGCCTTCGCCAACGCCTATCTCCAGTCCCAACTCACCGCCAAGTTCGACGCCAACGCCCAGGCCAACACCTTCCTGGGCGCCCGGCTGGAAGACCTGCGCCGCCAGGTTGAGGCCGCCGACGCGGCCGTCTCAGCCTACCGGATCGACAATGGCCTGCTCAGCGCCCAGGGCGCCACCCTGACCGAGCAGGAGATCTCAGCCTACAACCAGCAACTCGCCCTGGCCCGCGCACAGCAGGCCGAACAGGACGCCCGCCTGCGCACCGCCCGCTCTCAGATGGCGGCCGGCTCCAACGGCGACGATGTGGGCGAGGCCCTCTCCTCTCCCGTGGTTCAGAACCTGCGCGCCCAGCGCGCGGCGATCAGCACGCGCGTCGCGGACCTTTCTGTCCGCTACGGCCCTTTGCACCCCGACATGATCCGCGCCCGTCAGGAGCTGGCCGACATCGACGCGCAGATCCAGGCCGAGATCCGCCGTGTCGTCTCGAACCTGGACGCCCAGGCCCAGGTCGCCCGCCAACGCGCCGCCTCGGTCCAGTCCAGCCTGGACGCTGCGCGCGGCGCCTTGGCCGACAACAACGCCGCCTCGGTGCGTCTGCGCGAACTGGAAGGTGAGGCCGAGGCCGCCCGCGCCATCTACCGCGCCTTCCTGGATCGTTATCGCGAGACCAGCGCCCAGACCGGCGTCGAACAGGCGGACGCCCGCATCGTCTCGCGCGCCACGCCTCCGACCGCGCAAAGCGCGCCGAACCTGATGATCAGCCTCGCGCTGGGTCTGATGCTCGGCGCGGCGGCGGGAACCGGCGCCGTCATCATCGCAAACGCCATGCAGACAGGGCTCAGCGGTCCCGATGACCTCGAGCGCAGGCTGGGCGTCGGGGCCGTCGGCGCCATTCCCCTCGCCTCATCGGTGGCGTCGGCTGAGGATCAGACGCTGCATCCGATCGACCTCGTCGTCCAACGCCCGCTGTCGGTCTTCGCCGAAGCCTTCCGGGCGCTGCGCACTTCGATCACCCCGATCGTCAGCGTCGTGGGCGAACCGTCCGCGCGCATCGTCGCCGTCACCTCCGCCGTGCCCGGCGAAGGCAAGACCACCACAGCCGTCTGTCTGGCCCGCGTCGCCGCACGCTCCGGCGGACGCGTGCTGTTGATCGACGGCGACCCGCGTCGGCGCGGCGTGACGCGGATGGTGGGCCTGAACCCCGAACACGGCCTGGCCGAGGTCCTGCATGGCGCGGTGGCCTGGCGAAACGTCCTGGTGCTGGACCCGGCCTCTGGCGCACAGGTCTTGCCCCTGTCGGGATCAGGCCTGTCGGCCGATGACCTGTTCGGCGCCCCGCCGATGACCGCCCTGCTCGACGAACTGCGTCAGGCTTTCGACCTGATCGTCATCGACACCGCGCCCGTTCTGGTCCTCGCCGACGCCCGTATCCTGTCAGCCAAGGCCGACACCGTCATCCTCCTCGCCCGCTGGCGAAAGACCCCCGCGCGGGCCGTCGCCGCCGCCGTGCGCATCCTGCATCAATCCGGGGCCCGTCCCATAGGCGTCACCCTGAGCCAGGTCGATGTCCGGGCCCAGTCGGGCCAAGGCTATAGCCACGCCGACTACGACTACCGCGCCTATCGGAAATACTACGCGGCCTGACGCCCGGCGTCAGCGCGGGCGTTCCCCGCGCCGGCTCGACACCTCGGTCGAGGCCAACCGGTCCCACATCTGGAAATACAGGCCGTAGTTGCCGTTGAAGCGTTTGTGGTGCGCGTCGTGGTGGGTGGCGGTGATCATCCAGCGCAGGGGGGCGCGTTTCAGCCAGGACGCGGGCCAGACCTCTCGGCCTGCGTGATTCAGCACGGCGGTTGCGGTCATCAGGGTCAGCAGCGCCAGCGCTACGCCCCAATGAATGGGGATGAAGAGGGTCAGGGCCGGCAGGAACCAGGCTGTGGCGATCGCTTCGGCCGGATCGAAGGCGAAGGAGGCGAAGGCGCTGGGATCGCGCGACCGATGATGCTCGGCATGGGCCCAGGGGAAGATGCGCGGATGGTGCAGTCCGCGGTGGACCCAATAGTAGAAGGCGTCGTGGGCCAGCATGTAGACGATGAAGCTGACGGGCAGCCACCACAGCGGCCAGGCATGGATGTCATCGTAGATCGCCGTTCCCTCGCGCTTCCAGAGTTCGATGACGAGTGCGGCCGGCAGGGCGTAGATCGGGCAGGCGATCATGGACGCGATGATTTCGGCGCGGATGCGTTTCGCCGCCGGCGGCCTGTGGTTCAGCTGACGCCCCCGTCCCGCTCCGCCCCACAGCAGACCATGGGTCACGACACCGACCAGCAGATAGCGCACGCCGATGATCAGGCTGAGCGCGAGGGTGGTGACGAAAAGGTCCTTCAACATGGGTGCACAGACGGCGAAACGTCGCGCCGGGTCAAGTCGGGACGCGCGGTCCGTAAAGCGCCTATGATGGGGTCATGCCCTGGCCGACGATGATCCTGCTGTTCCTAGCCACCTTCCTGGGGATGGAGGTCTTCGCCTGGGCGATGCATCGCTACGTCATGCACGGCCTGCTGTGGACCTGGCACCGCAGCCATCATGAGCCGCACGAAGACGTGCTGGAAAAAAACGACCTGTTCGCCGTGGTGTTCGCCGCCCCGGCCATCATCCTCGTCGCCTTGGGTCTGCATCTGTGGCCTTGGGCGCTGCCGATCGGCATGGGCGTGACAGCCTATGGACTGATCTATTTCTTCTTTCACGACGGACTGGTGCATCGCCGGTTTCCGACGGGAATCGTCGGACGCTCGGGGTTCTGGACGCGACGCATTCAAGCCCACCGACTGCATCACGCAGTGCGGACGCGCGAAGGCTGCGTGTCGTTCGGCTTCCTGTGGGTGCGGTCGGCGCGCGCGCTGAAGGCCGAACTGTCTCAGAAGCGCGGCGCTTCCAGCAACGGCGCCTGAGCCAGGGCGGCAAGGTCCGCCGACCCGGTGCAGAAGCAGGCCAGCCGCAGTTGGGCCGCCATCAGATCCAGATGACCCACCACGGCCTCGGTCGAAGTCAGCGCCGCCTCGAGCACGCCCGCCGCCTGGCCGACCAGACAGGCGCCCAGCCGGATCGCGCGCGCCGCATCCAGACCGTCGCGGATGCCGCCCGACCCGATCAGATCCAGTTCCGGCGCGGCCTGGGCGCAGTCTACCAGGCTGCGCGCCGTCGGCACACCCCAGCCGGCGAAGGGCGCGGCCAGCGCTTCCGCCCGACCTCCCGTCGCTCGCGCACCCTCGATCAGGCCCCAGTTGGTGCCCCCCGCCCCGGCCACGTCCAGCGCGGCGACGCCCATGTCCGCCAAACGACGCGCCACCGCGCCGGACAGGCCGGCGCCGGTCTCCTTGACGATCAGACGGCCCGGGAAAGCCGCCGCAACCCGTTCGATGCCTCGCGCCACGCCGCGCCAGTCGCGATCGCCCTCGGGCTGAACGCCTTCCTGCAAAGGGTTCAGATGAAGGATCAGGGCGTCGGCTCCGATCATCTCCATGGCCCGCCGCGCCTCGTCCACGCCATAGCCTAACGCGAACTGCACGGCGCCCAGATTGGCCAAGATCATTGCATCGGGGGCCCGACGTCGCAGATCCAGCCCCAGGCCCAAACCACCGTCCGTCTCCAGCGCCACACGCTGCGAGCCTACAGCCAGAACGACGCCCAGGGCCTGGGCGGTCTCGGCCAGCCGCGCGTTGATCGCCTCGGCCCGCGACGGCCCGCCGGTCATTGAACTGATCAGGAACGGCAAGGCGACCCGCCGCCCCAGAAAGCGCGTCGCCAGATCGATCGCGTCGTGATCAATATCCGGCAGGGCGTCGTGAACGAAACGGACGGCGTCCAGACCCGATGTCGTCTGGCTGACGCCTCGCCCGGCCCGCACATAGTCGATGTGTTCGTCCTTGCGCCGGATCAAGGCATCGGCGTCGGTGGACATCGCAAACGGCTCCTGGCGGGTTGCATCCGACGCGGTCGTGATGCCGTATGGCATCATAAAGGTTCGGCGCGTGGTCGCAACGCGACGCCGGCGAGTATGGGAGATCTGTATGGCGATCGTCGGCATCCGGCGCCAACCGCCCCTGGCGGACGCATCCTGCGACCCCGACGATCTGCGCCTTCGGGTTCAGTCGCGCCTGGCTGAGCTGGCTCCGGCGCACGACGGCCTGCTGTCTACGGCGGCCCGCGAGGCCTTGTTGGGCCAGGGAAAACGCGTCCGGCCGGTGCTGGCCATGCTGGCGGCGGCGCATGTCGGCGGCGATCCGGAAGACGCACTGGACTATGCCTGCGCGCTGGAAATGGTCCATGCCGCGTCGCTGGTTCTGGACGATCTGCCGTGCATGGACGACGCCTCGCTGCGTCGGGGCCAGCCGACCCTGCACCGTCGCCACGGCGAGGATACGGCGGTTCTGGCGGCCGTGGCCCTGTTGAACCAAGCGACGCGTCTGGTGATGCAGACCCCGGCGCCGGCGGAAACGCGTCTGGCGGCCCTGGATCTTTTGACGCAGGCGATTGGTTTCAATGGTCTGTCCGAGGGTCAGATGCGCGACCTGCGCGACGACGCGAGGAATCGCGACGAAACCGCCTTGCGCCAGATCAACGACCTGAAAACCGGCGCCCTGTTCGTCGCCACCGTGCGCGGCGGCGGTCTGCTCGGCGGCGGCGATACGCAGGATCTGGCGCGGCTGTCAATTTTCGGCGAGGCAATCGGCTTCGCCTTCCAGCTTTGCGACGATCTGCTGGATGTCTGTTCAACCGTGGACGCCGTCGGCAAGGACGTGGGTCAGGACGACGACACAACCACCTTCGTCGATCTGTGGGGCGAATGCCGGACCCGCGCGGCGGTGCGACAATCCTTGGCCAAGGCGGTCGAGGCGGTCGGCCATGACAGCCCCCTGGCCCTGTATGTCCTGGACCTATTCCAGCAGGCTGAACTTGGGGTCTGAGGTCACGCCGGCCTTGTCGCTGAGCGGGATCGATGCGGGCTACGACGGCCGACCCGTGCTGCGTGACTTCAGCCTCAGCATCGCTGCGGGCGAGGTTTATGCGCTGCTCGGGGCGAATGGTGCGGGCAAGTCCACGGTGGCGCGTGTCGCCTCGGGTCTGCTGCCCGCGCGGCGCGGTCGTGTCGTCTTGAGCGAGGGCGGCGGACCACGCGGGCGCATCGGGCTGGCGCCGCAGGACAGCGCCCTGTTCCCGGCCCTGTCGCCGCGCGAGAACGTCGATGTGACGGCGCGGCTATGCGGCGTGCCCAAGCGTGATCGCGGCGCGGTGGTGAACCGCGCGCTCGATTTGACCGGCTGCGGCCCACGCGCGGACCAGCCGGTGCGCACCCTGTCCGGCGGCTGGAAGCGGCGCGCCAACCTCAGCGCCGCCTTGGTCGGACAACCGCGCCTGCTGATCGCCGACGAACCGACGGAAGGGGTCGATGCGGCGACCCGCAGTGTGCTGTCCATAGCCCTGCGCGAAACCGCAAAGGCGGGCTCCGGCTGCCTTCTGATAAGCCATGACGCCATATTCGTCGCCGATACGGCCGACCGGATCGGTGTCCTGGCGCAGGGGCGACTTCTGGCGGAAGGCGCGCCGAACGCCCTGCTTCATCGCGCCTTCGGCTCAGCCCGGCTGCTCAGCATTCGCCTGATCCGACCGGCGTCAGACGGCGCCGCCCAATGGTTCGCCCAGGCGGGGCTGACCGCGTCCGAGGACGGGCTGGAGTGGCGTCGGCTCTGCGAGGACGCGCTCGCCATCGCCCAGATGCTGGCCGCCGTCGTCGATGGCGAGGATGGCGAGGTCGCCGTGCGTCGCCCCGGCCTGGACGATCTGGTCGCACAGCTGTCGCAGGCTCCATCATGATGGCGGTGGCGGGCGCCTGGGCGAGAGGGTTTTGGCGCGACCGCGCAGGCGTGATCCTGACCCTCCTGTTGCCGCCCTTGGTCTATCTGCTGTTCGCAGCGATCTTCGGAGCGGGCGCACGGGGCGACATCGACACCACCTTGGTCCTGCATGACGCGTCGCGCACGCCCGCGACGGCGGCGATCCGCGAGGCGGTGTCGAAGGACATAGGCGATCGACTTCGCATCATCGACGATCGCGAGGCCTTCGACCGCGCCGTCATCGACGGCCGCGCTGACGCCGGCATACTGATTCGTCCCTCGACGCAGGGACCGCCAAAACTGGTGATCGTTTCCGCCGCCGGCCGGGACGTGGCGGCGTCGGCGGTTCAGGCGCGGCTGGAGCCTATGGCCGCCGCCCTGTCGGGTCAGGTCGCACGACCCGCGCCGCGTGTTCAGACCCTGCAGATCGGTCCCCAGGGTGATGTGCAGGCGACCTATTATGCGGGCGCGGTCAGCGTCATGTTCGTCTTCTTCGCCGCCATGCATGGGGCCATGGGCGGGCTGGACGAGCGGCAATCCGGTCTTCAGTCACGCCTGGCCCTGGCGCGCGGCGGCTTGGCGCCCATCCTTGGCGGGCGGGCCGCCTGGCTGACTGCGGTGGGCCTGATGCAGTCGGCGGCGGTCTTCGTCGCCGCCTGGGTCAAGTTGCCTGACCTGGCCCCCTGGCAGATGGCGGCGGCGGCGGTCACAGCCTTGGCGGTCGGTTTCTGCGCCGCCGGTCTCGCCCTGGCTCTGACAGCAGCGTGTCGATCGCGCGAACAGGCCCAGCCGCTGACGACCTTCGTGGTCCTGCTTCTGGCTGCTTTGGGCGGATCGATGGCGCCGCGCTTTTTGATGCCCGAGGCCTTCCGCGATCTCGGCTGGATCACGCCCCACGCCTGGGCGATCGAGGCCTATCAGGCCGTGATCTGGCGCGGGGAGTTCACCCCGACCGTCATCGCCGCCTGGGCGGTCATGGCCGGTCTGGGCGCAGGGGGCCTTGCGATCGCCCTGATGTTGGAGCGGCGGCGCGCGGCTCGCTGATCGTCAGACGTGGGTCCACAACGCCGGGCGCGGCGGCGGCTCGCGCCAGGCGTCCAGCGTCTTGCACCACAGGGCGATCAGACCCCCTCGTCCCAGCAGCATCAGCTTGCCCGCCTTGTCGACCGACGTCCGCCCGTCCCAGGCGCTCACCCCGGCGCGCGAAACATGGCGGCCGATCGAACGATAGACGCCGCGCGCCGTCGCGATGGCCCAGGCCGAACGCGGGTTCAGATCGCGCAAACCCCACCGCGCCGAGGCGTAGAAGGGCTCGGCCGCCGCCACCAGACGCTGCGCCGTCCGGGCAACGGCGGCGCGGTGCTGGGGCTGATCGACCTGATCGCGCGGCACGCCCGCCTCATCCAGCCAGGCGCCGGGCAGATAGACGCGTCCGCCCTTCGCGTCCTCGACGACGTCGCGGGCGATGTTCGTCAGCTGGAACGCTAGCCCCAAATCCTGCGCGCGTTGCAGGGTCGGCGCATCGTCCACCCCCATGATCCGCGCCATCATCACCCCGACGACGCCGGCGACGTGATAGGCATAGTCCAGCGTGTCTTCCAGCGTATCGTAACGCCGGCCGATGACGTCCATCTCGAACCCCTGCAACAGGTCCATCGCCTCGTCGGCTGGAATGCCGTGACGCATGGCCACGCGCTGGAAGGCGGTGAAGACCGGGTCCGTCTGCGGCTCACCGGCCAGGGCGGCGGCGGTGCGCAGGCGCAGTTCGTCCAGTTTCTCGCCGGCCAGCACCGGATCAATGCCGACCGCGCCATGGCCCAGCACCTGGCCGTCGATCTCGTCGTCGCAGTGCCGGCACCAGGAATACAACATCCAGGCGTCGTCCCTGATCGCCGCCGGGAACAAGCGCGCGGCGGCGGCGAAGCTCTTGGACCCCTGCTCCATCGACTGGCGGCTGTGATCCAGGACGGCGTCGGTCATGCCGGCTGCCTCGCGTCCTCGATCATCAGGGCGGCCGTGGCCTTGGCCGAACCGACCACGCCCGGCACGCCCGCGCCGGGATGGGTGCCGGCGCCCACGAAATACAGATTGGGGATCTGGTCGTCGCGGTTATGCACCCGGAACCAGGCGCTCTGGGTCAGGATAGGCTCCAGCGAGAAGGCCGAACCCTGGTGCGCGTTCAGCTGGTCGCGGAAATCGACCGGCGTGAAGATGCGGCAGGTATCCAGGTCGGCCGTCAGGCCGGGGATGTAGCGTTCTTCCAGATAGGCCAGGATCCGGTCGCGATAGCGCGGCCCCTCAACCTCCCAGTCGATGTCCGCCGAGGCCAGATGCGGCACGGGAGCCAGCACATAGAAGGCGTCGCAGCCCTCGGGCGCCAGGGACGGATCTGTCCGCGTCGGCGCATGCAGATATAGCGAGAAGTCGTCGGGCAGGTCCGGCCCCTTGAAGATTTCGGCGATCAGTTCGCGATACCGCGGCCCAAACAGCACCGTGTGGTGGCGCACCTCCGGGTGGACCCGCTTCAGACCGAAATAGATGACGAACAGCGACATGGAATGGCGGCGCGACGCCAGCTTGGCGCCCTCCTTTTGACCGCGCGGTTCCTGACCCAACAGGCGCTGATAGGTGTGAACCACGTCGGCGTTGGAGGCGACCATGTCGAAGGCCAGCGTCTCGCCGTTCACCACCACGCCGGTCGCGCGACCGTTCGCCATGGTGATGCGCTCGACCGGGCTGTTCAGCCGAACTTCCCCGCCCAGATCCTTGAGCAGACGCACCATGGCCTGGATCAGGGCGCCGGTGCCGCCACGCGGGAACCACACGCCCCAGCGCCGCTCCAGCGCATGGATCAATGCATAGATCGACGAGGTGGCGAATGGATTGCCGCCGACCAGCAGGGAGTGGAAGCTGAACGCCTGACGCAGGTGCTCGTCCTGAATATAGCTGGCGACCTTGTCATAGACCGACCGCCAGGCCTGAAGCCGCATCAGCTCCGGCGCCGCCTTGACCATGCTGGCGAAGTCCAGGAACGGCACGGCCCCCAGCTTCAGATAGCCTTCCTTCAGCAGGTCCTGCGAATAGGCCAGGAACTTGCGATAGCCTTCCTTGTCGGCCGGATTGCGCGCCACGATCTGGCGGTCCAACTCGTCCTGATCGTTGACGTAGTCGAAGACGTCGCCGTCTTCCCAGCACAGCCGATAGAAGGGCGCGACCGGCAGCAGTTCGACATAGTCCGAAAGCTTACGCCCGCTGGCCTCAAACAGTTCCTCCAGCGCTGACGGGTCGGTGATGACGGTGGGACCGGCGTCGAAGGTATAGCCCTTGTCCTTGAAGACGTAAGCTCGGCCGCCCTCCAGATCGCGGGCCTCGAACACCGTAGTCTGAATGCCCGCCGACTGCAGCCGTATGGCCAGCGACAAGCCTCCGAAGCCCGATCCGATTACAGCAGCCCGCATCACGCACGTCCTCTTTCGACCATACAGGTCAGTGCGGCGCCGATCGGCACCGGGGGTTTTCCACTCAGGATCCGCGCCTTGTCAGCGAGGGTGGATCCAGCGGCGTAGAAGCGTTCGACCAAAGGCTGGGGCAGACGATAGAACCGCTCAAGCACCTTGTATCGCTCATCGGGCCGCGCCGCACGGAATAGCATCCGGTTCAGCAACCGATAAAAACCTCGTCCGGCCCATACGTCATGCGCATGCCGGCGGATGTCTTCGGCGACCATCGCCGGCTCGAAATCCCGCGCCAACCGGTCGGCCAGGCGCAGGGCGTCCGGCAGGGAATAGCCGGTGGTCGGGTGAAACAGCCCGGCGCGCAGGCCGCTGAGCGCCGTCGGCCCCATCCGCGACAAATGCGCGCCGATATCCCCGTCGAGCGCCACGGGCAGGATGCCGTCCTCTTCGCGCAAGACCGTCTCGATCTCCCAGCCCTGCGCGCGGGCGTAATCCAGCACGCCCTGCCGGAAGGCTGCGCGATCCAGCGCATCCCCGTCGGTGTAGCGCGTATCCTCGATCAGCAGCGTGCGATCATCGAACGGCAGGGTGTAGAGGAACCGGTAGCCCCCGGCCTGATCGACGCAGGCGTCCATGACGATGGGCGTGGTCAGACCGTGCGGCGCCGCCAGCCGCACCTCCAGCCCGACGAACTTCTGAAAACCCAGCGCCAAATCCGGTGTCGCGGTCGGCCCGCGCCCATCGATCACCGCCTTGGCGCTCAAACGCCGTCCATCAGCCAGCACCGCTTCGGTCGGCGACACCGAAGCGACCGGCGCCCCCAGCATGACCTTTCCGGGCAAGGCCGCCTCGACCACCGCCGCGAACCGTTCGGCCGTGACGCTGCAATAGGGGGTCGACAGCGCGCGTTCGAACTGGGGGAACCGGACGCGGTATCCCGGCCAGCGATGCACGACCAAGGGCGCGATCCAGTCGCGCTGCGCCTGCGTCAGGTCGCTGTCGAAGAAAGACCAGGTGTGGATCCCGCCCAGGGTCTGCACCGCCTCGACGATCCGCACGTCCAGATCGGGCCGCAGCTGCGACAGCCGCAGCGCCAGCAAGCCATTGGCCAGGCCGCCGCCGACCAGCAAAAGGTCCGGCGCGGAAGTGTCAGAGGCGTCGACCTGCATTCCAGACAGGTGGCACGCGACGACGCATGCGGCAAGCGAACAGGATGCTTACCGGGCCGCGATGCGCTAAGTGTCGCGCCATGTCCGCCGTCACGCCAATGTCACGGGTCGTCCCGAACCAGGCCCTGATCGGGCTGACGCTGGCTAGCCTGATCGCGGCAGCCTGGCTGACCCTGCATATCTACGGCGTCTATTTTCATCGCTGGACGATCTGGAGCGTCCTGACCGTTCCGCTGATCGTCGCCGTCCAGACCTGGCTGTCCGTCGGCCTGTTCATCGTCGCCCACGACGCTATGCACGGCTCCTTGGCGCCGGGGCACACCCGGCTGAACACGGCGATCGGCAGCCTGGCGCTCGCCCTCTACGCGGGTTTTCGGTTTGCGCCGTTGAAGACGGCCCATCACGCCCATCACGCGGCGGCCGGCACGGCGGACGATCCTGACTTTCACGCAGAGGCTCCAAGCGCCTTCCTGCCCTGGTTTTACGGCTTCTTCCGCACCTATTTCGGCTGGCGAGAATTGGTCGTTCTGACTATTCTCGTGGCTGTCGCGGTGCTGATCCTGGGCGCCCGCATGCCCAATCTCTTGGTCTTCTGGGCCGCGCCCGCCCTGCTCTCGGCGCTACAGTTGTTCACCTTCGGCACCTGGCTGCCTCATAGGCACACCGACGACGCCTTCCCCGACCACCACAACGCCCGCACCAGCCCCTTCGGCCCGGTCCTGTCGTTGCTCACCTGCTTCCACTTCGGCCGCCACCACGAACACCACCTGACTCCCTGGAAGCCTTGGTGGCGTCTCTTCAGCTAGGCGGATCGCGTCAGCCGTCGCGCCATTCGCTGAGCATCTGGCCGTCGGCGTCTTCGAAGGCGACGCGGTCCAGTTGCACTGCGCCGATGCAAACCGGCCGTTTATCGGCTGCGGCGGCGCGGCAATGGATGGCGCGGCCGTCGGCGAAGGCGGTCATGCGCCCTTCGAGGACAAGACGGTATCCTTGCGCCTGCGGCACGGGTGGTTGGCCGTCCTCGCCACGCAACGTGAACTCATAGGCGCGGCCGTTTCGGCGGCCGGTCCGCGCGCCGTTCGCCTTGAACACGGCGGCCAAACCCACCGTCTGAGGCGAAGACAGGTCGGACGTCGAGGCGCCGGGCGCCATCGCCGGGCAGACCTCGGTGCGCAGCCACGGCCGTTCCAGCCAAAACCCCTCGACCGCCTCCAAGCCGCTGTCGTCGCCTCCAATCAGACCGGACTGCAGCCAATCCGCCGGCGCCAGGCTGAACTTCAGGCTCTGGCGATCCTTCGCCCAGGCCACCGTCGCCAGCCCATCGGCCGCAGCTTCGGCAGCCTCATCAGGCTCACCGCACCCAAAGGCCTGGCGGACGACAAAGCGTCGCCCGGCCAGAGACGCGCCCCCGACCTCGCGCCCTGCGGCGAAGGCCGAGGCGGCGATGTCCATGGCCTCAAGCAGGCCGGCGCGATCCAGCACCGGCGCAGGCGCAACGGTCACCACCGGCGGCGTTTCGGATTTTTGGGCCGGAGCAGGCGCAGGCTGCGGCTCACGCTGGCAAGCGGCGAGCGCCAGCAGGGACGCCGCAAGCGCGACTATCAAAGACCGAGGCGACGCAATCGTTTCGAGCATGGAACCACTCTAACACGCGAACCGCTGAGGTGGATGCGCTGACCCGAAAAGGTTGACGCGAACGATGGGGGACGGTCTGCACAGCATCATGACTTTCGACCAGATCGCCGCCCTTGCCGTGCTCGTCGCCGTCGTGGGCGTCCTGATCCATGGCAAGATGCGGGCCGACGTCGTCGCCTTGACCGGCGCCGCCGTGCTTCTGCTGCTGGGCGTCGTGCGGCCGGTCGAGGTGCAGGGCGCCTTCGCCAGTCCCGCCGTCATCGCTTTGGCAGGCCTGTTCGTCATCGCCTACGCCATTGAACTGTCCGGCCTCTTGGGCTGGTTGATCCGACAGGCGACGCAGCTTTCCGCCCGGATCGGCGCCCGGGGCATCTGGATCGTCATCGGCCTGTGCGGTTCGGTCGGCGGCTTTCTGAACAACACCCCTGTGGTGGTTTTGGCCGCGCCGGTGATCCGCGACGTCGCCCAGTCGCTGCGCCTGTCGCCCAAACGCTTTCTGATGCCGCTCAGCCACGTCACGGTCATGGGCGGTCTGCTGACGCTGATCGGCACCTCGACCAACCTGCTCGTCAACGACATGGCCCGCAACGCCGGCCAGCCGGTCTTCGGCCTGTTCGAGATCACGCCCGTGGGTCTGGCCGTCGCGGTCGTCGGCGGCCTGTGGCTCTATTTCGTGGGCGCGCGCCAGCTGGGTCGATCGGTCGCCAGGGATGAGGCGGAAACCGCGCGCCTGGCGGAAATGGAAGAGGCGCGTCGCCGCGCAGAGGCCGAAGCCATCAATCGCCGCAAGCGCCTGCTGCCGTTCGGCCTGCCGCGCCTGGGCGGATCACGAAACCAGGTCGATGGATCGGGCGATGCGCATCTCGGCGACGTTGAACTGTATGGCGCCGCCGATCGTCCGCTGCGGCTGAGGCCGGCTGCGATCTCGCTCGGCGTGTTTGTCCTGGTGATCCTGTCGGCGGCGCTGGGGTGGGCGCCAATCGCCGCCTCGGCCTTTGCCGGAGCCGTCGGACTAATCCTGCTGCGCGTCATCACGCCCGAAGAGGCCTATGCCGGACTGCGCCCTGAAATCCTGTTGCTGATCGCCGGCATGGTCGTGGTCGGCACGGCGATCGAGGTGACCGGTCTGGCGTCGGCCGGCGCGGACCGTCTGATCGGCGTGATCCGGCCCCTGGGGCCGCTGGGCGCCCTGATCGTACTTTACGGCGTGACGCTGTTCGCCACCGAACTGCTGTCCAACGCCACCGTCGCGGTCCTGATAACCCCCATCGCCGTGGCCTTGGCCGAAAGCCTGGGCGTGGATCCCCGCCCCTTTCTGGTGTGCGTCATGATGGCGGCCTCTGCCGCCTTCGCCACCCCTTTCGGCTACCAGACCAATGTGCTGGTCTTCAACATGGGCGGCTACAGCTACATGGACTTCGTCCGCGTCGGCCTGCCTTTGAACCTGATCACCTGGATCGCCGCCATGGTCGCCATCCCGATCTTCTTCCCGTTCTGATCGAGTGGCAGTCGGAGTGGTGCGGGCGGCCGGGCTTGAACCGGCAAGGACTTTCGTCCGGCAGATTTTAAGTCTGCTGCGTCTACCAGTTTCGCCACGCCCGCAGCCCGGTCTGGCCCGGTTCGGCTCCTATAGACGGAACCGGGCCGGGTCTCCAAGTCGTCAGCGTGTCGGGGTCGCAGGCGTGGTCGCGGGCCTCATCGCCCGGAAGTCCACGTCCGAATCGGCGATCAGCCAAAGCAGGCCCGCCCAGGCGGCGACGTTCTGGTTCAGTTGCGCCGGGTCGATCTTGTCGAGCGTGTCGTTGGCGGTGTGGTGCAGGTCGAAATAGCGGGTTCCGTCCTGAGCCAGGCCGAAAAAGGGCACGCCCAGCGGGCCCATCGGTCCGACGTCGACGCCGCCTTCGGTCTCGACGCGATCGGAGGCCAGGACGCCGATCGGATAGAGGACGCGGGTCGCGGCCTTCTGGAAGTCCGAGCCTTGCGCGCCGGCGGGCAGGCGCAGGGCATAGACGCGGTCGGCGCCGAAATCGCTCTCGCCGGCGATGATGTGCTTGTCCAGCGCCGCGCCCTGGCCGCGGGCGTAGACGCCGCCGCCGTTGCCGGTCTGGGCGGTCGGCTGGGCCACTTCTTCCGAACCGTAGAAGATGACGCGCAGGGTGCGGGCCGGACGGCGGCCGCTGTCGGCGATGGCCTTGGCGGCGGCGATGGTGATGGCGCCCCCTGCCCCGTCGTCGATGGCGCCAGTGCCCAGGTCCCAGCTATCCATGTGGGAGCCCAGCACGATGATCTCGTCGGGGCGCGTGGCGCCCGGCAGATCGCCGATCACGTTCTGGCTGGTTGTGCGGTAGGTGCGGGCGGTCGAGGTCAGGCGCATGCGCACCGGCTGGCCCAGGGCGACCAGGCGGCTGACCTGATCGGCGTCGGGCGCGGCCAGGGCGAAGGCGGGAATGGTCGGCTTGCCGTCGACATAGCGGGTGGTGCCGGTGTGCGGCATCCGGTCTTCGTCCGAACCCACCGAACGCATGACGAAGGCCGCCGCGCCCTTGGCCGCCGCCACGCCGGGGCCGGCGCCGCGCACGCGGGTCTGAGGACCATAGCCCGAGCCGTCCTGCATCGGGTGCATCTGACCCAAGTCGACATAGACGATCTTGCCGCGGACGGTGGCCTCGGGCGCGGCCTGCAGGTCTTCAAACGTGGAGAAGCGCACGACCTCCGCCTCGACGCCGTTGCGTGGTGTGGCCGGAGAGTGGCCCAGAGCCGCAGCGACCAGGGCCTGGGCGTTGTCACCGACGATGGCGGCCGAGCTTTCGCCCCGCTCCCAGCCGACCAGCGGGAACTCTTCGACGCGGACGTTCTGGAAGCCGTTGGCGCGCAGATAGTCAGCGGCCCAGGCGGCGGCCTGCTGCTCGGAGCGCGAACCCGCCGGGCGCGCGCCGAACCGCGTCGTCAGCTGGGTGACATAGTCCATGGCGACGTTCGAGCGCATCGCGGCGTCGCGCACCACGATCGCCTGCTGCACTGTCGCCGCATCCTGAGCTTGCGCCGCCGGGATCAAGGCGACAAGACCCAGGGCGACGGCGCTGGCGGTCAGCAGACGGATGGACATAAGCAGGCTCCGGACTCAGATGAGAGCCGGACCCTAGGTAGGTTCAGTCGTTCTGGAAATAGGGTTCGACCGGGCCCTGCAGTTTCACGGTCAGGGCCTTGCCCTTGCGATCCACGCGGTTGCCGAGCGCCAGGCGCACCCAGCCTTCGGACACGCAATATTCCTCGACATTGGTCTTCTCTTCGCCCTTGAAGCGAATGCCGACGCCGCGTTGCAGGACCTCGGCGTCGTGATGCGGGCTGGACGGGTCGACCGAAAGGCGATCGGGGGGCGTGTCGGACATGGCGTTGGTCGGGCTCAGATCTCGGGAAGGCGCGGTGATAGACGCGCTGGCGCGCCCTGCCAATCCGAAACCGGGTTCAAAGACCTACGGCAGCAGGTGATAGTGCTGGGCGACGGCGGCCATCATCACAGTTCCGACCGCCGGAACGGCGAGTATGATGGCCCGGCGCATCCGGTGCGCCACGTAAAGCAGTTCGCCGATCATGGCGCGGATCCTCGATGTCATCGCTCTCTGACGGAGCGTTCGAAGATCATTGGTCGAACAGTGCGCGCTGTCGAGACGAAACGTCAGCGCCGAGATTACACTTAAGGTTACTGCACAGTTTGCCGGGGCTGGGCGTTGGGGGCGGCTGACGGCTGATAGGCCTGCGGGCCAGTCGCGGCGGGAGTAGCCGCTGGCGTGGCGGCGGGACGGCGCGCCGGGGTGGCGGCCGGGCGAGCCGCCGGTCGCGCAGCGGGACGGTTGGCGGCCGGGCGCGGCGTCGGACGGGTCGTTGGGGCGGCCGCGGGCTGAGCCGTCGGCGTCGCAGGCGGGGTCGTGGCGGCTGGCGCAGCAGCGGCAGGCGTAGCGGCCGGAGGCGGTGTGGCCTCGGCGGCGGCGGCGCGAGCGGCCATCTGCTGAGCCTGGAACCGGGCGGCGAGCTTTTCGGTCAGTTCCTTGGCTTGCGGCGCGCTCATCTGGGCCATGATGGCGGCCAGGGTGCGCGGGCGCATGGCGGCGGCGACCGGCAGGCGCACCCGGTCCTCCAGCGCGGCCATGACCGGGGCGGCCTCCTTGGGACGCATGGCGGAATAGACCTGAACCAGACGATCGATCTCGGCCTTCTCGCGCTCGTCGACCTGGCCGAGCATCTGTTTCATCTCAGCCTTCAGGGCTTCCAGCGCCTTCACCTTGGCGTCCAGCTTCTGCTCGGCGGCGACCATCAGCGGCAGGGTGGTGGCGAAGTCCTGATCCCGCGCGTCCAGCGCCGCGCGGCGCTGCGACAACGACTGGATGATCTTCAGCTCGGCCGGCGAAATCCCGGCCTGCTGGGCCAGCTGTTCGGGAGACAGGGCGGAACAGGTGCCGGGCAGAGCCGGCTTGGGCGGCGCACCGGCCGCAGCGGGAACCGCCTCCTCGGCCCAGGCCTTGGCCCCGTCGAACAGGCCAGGCGCGACGCCGACGGCGCGCACGGCGACGACCCCGCCGATGGCGATGGCGATCAGGGGCAGGATGCGGGGAAGGCGGGCCATGAAATGGGGTTCCGAACTCAGGCGGCGAACAGGTCGTCGTCGAGATTACGACGCGCGGCGTTGAGGCTTTGTTTGGCGGAATGGTTAGCGGAGCGTCCGGCCGTCAGGGCCTGAACAATGGCGGCGACATTGTCGCGCCCGGCGGGGGCGACGGCTTCGTTGCGACGGTTCGAAGCGGGACTGGCCAGTCCCTGGATGCGTTGCGCCAGGGCGGCCATACGCTCGGCCCGCTCCTCGTCTTCGGTCGCGGCCGGCGCCGGAGCCAGGGCGGCCGGGGTCGCGCGACGGGCCGGTTCTTCCTCGACGATCCGCACCGGCGCCATGGCCGGCGCGCGGGCGATCAGGGTTTCCAGCTGCGCCTTGACCTCACGCGCCTTGATGATCCGGTCGTGCAGCAGATCCGTTTCCTGACCCGAGGCCCGAAGCGTGGCCAGCGCGTTTTCGGCGCGGCCAGCGGCGGCGTTCAGTTCGGTGACGGCCTGGGCGAAGGCCAGCTGTCCGGCGCGCAGGGCGGCCAGCTTGCGTTCCAGCTTGATGCCGTAACCGACCGCCGCGATCAGCAGTACCATCAGCACGCCGTCCATGATCATTCCGGCCATCAGACTTTCACTCCCAGGCGGGCGGCGACTTCCGGATTGACCGGCCCTTCGACGCGTATGGCGATGTGCTGGCCCTTGCGACCCATGCGGCCGGTGGTCAGCGGAATGGAGCCGGCGCGGATCGAAACCTCGGAATCCGGCGTGGCGTTCAGCATCATCGTGTCGCCGACCTTGAGGTTCAGCACGCTGGACAAGGGCATCTGCTGTTCGTCCAGGACCGCGCGGACTTCGGTTTCGGTCGTCCAGATTTCGGTGGCCAAGTGGCCTTCCCAGATATTGTCGCGGCCGAACTTCTCGCCCATGAACTGCTGCAGCAGCATCTTTCGGATCGGCTCCAGCGTCGCATAGGGCAGCAGCAGTTCGATACGACCGCCGCGATCCTCCATGTCGATCCGCAGCTTGATCAGGATGGCGGCGTTGGCGGGACGCGCGATGGCGGCGAAGCGCGGGTTGGTCTCCAGCCGGTCCAGGTTGAAGTGGACCGGGGTCAGCGGCTCGAACGCCTGGCGAGCGTCGTTCAGCACGACTTCGACCATCCGCTGCACCAGCACCCGCTCGATGGTCGTGTAGGGCCGGCCTTCGATGCGCAGCGCCGCCGTGCCGCGACGACCGCCCAGCAGCACGTCGACGATCGAATAGATCAGGTTGGAGTCGACCGTGAGCAGGCCGTAGTTGTCCAGCTCTTCGGCGCGAAACACCGCCAGGATGGCCGGCAGCGGGATCGAGTTCAGATAGTCGCCGAAGCGGATCGACGAAATATTGTCCAGGCTGACTTCGACGTTGTCGGAGGTGAAGTTGCGAAGGCTGGTCGTCATCAACCGCACCAGGCGGTCGAACACGATCTCCAGCATCGGCAGACGCTCGTAGCTGACGAGCGCGGAGTTGATGATGGCCCGGATGCCCGAGCGTTCTGAACCGTCGTCGTCGCCCAGGTCGAAGCCCAGCAGGCTGTCGATCTCATCCTGGTTCAGGACGCGTTCGGACAGGGCGTCGCCGGGATCGCCCAGACCGCCGAACGGATCGAGTTGCGCCGCGTCCGTCATGCCTATTGCACCAGCATTTCTTCGATCAGCACGGCGTCGACCTTGCCCGGGGCGGCGATCAGATTGACGCGGCGCAAAATCTCGGCGCGCAGCTGATAGGTGCCGGCCGAGCCGCTGAGGTCCTCGGGGCGCAGTTCGCGCACGAAGCCGGTGAACATATCCTGCAGACGCGGCATCTCTTCCTGCAGATGGGTCGCCACCTCGGCGTCCTGCATCTCCAGGGTCAGCTTCAGCTTCAGGAAGGTCGGACGGCCGTCGGGCGACTGAATGTTCATGACCATGTCGGGCAAGGTGTAGAAGGTGACGCCATCCGGCCCCGCGGCGATGACGCCCAGCGCAGGATCGGCCTCGCCCTCCTTGCCGCCGCCGCCGTGACCGCCGCCTTCCTTCTTCTCTTCCTTGCCCTCGGCCTTCTTGTCGGCCTTCTCTTCTCCGTGGCCGGCTTCGGCTTCGGCGCCGTGCGCTTCGGCAGGCTTGGGCTTCAGCATGAAGAAGGCCGCCGCGCCCCCGCCGCCCAACACCAGCAAGGCGACCGGCGCGATGATGAACAGCAGCGGGATTTTCTTTTTCTTGGGCGCGGCGGCGTCACCCTCGGGGGCCTCGCCTTCGGTCACGGCCGGCAGGTTGGCGTCGGCGTCGGCCGCAGGCGCACCCTTCTTCTTGCCGAACTTGAACATGCGTGCGCCCCGGAGACTCTCTCATGGCGAGGATCGTCCGGTTTGGTTAACGCGACGTTTACAATGGGCAGGATTTGCCGGGTCAGAAGCGAGCCGATCCCGCTCAAACCCGCATTCCGCCTGAATTAACCCTGTTGGCACGGCCGTTGCGAGGGCTGAGGCGAAGGAGCACGCCTCTCGTGGAAAACGCCGCCTATATCGGACTGTCACGCCAGATGACGCTGCGTCGCGAACTGGACATCGTGGCCAACAACGTCGCCAACGCCAACACCACCGGCTTCAAGGTCGAGCAACTGATGCTGGGCACCGAGATCGGTCAGCGGGCGCGCAATGACTCGATCCGCCCGTCGGCCAGCTTCGTGCTGGACAATGGCGTCGGTCGCGACTTCGGCCAGGGTTCGATGCAGCAGACGGGCCGCTCGCTGGACTTCGCCATTTCCGGCGAGGGCGCCTTGTTCACCGTGCGTGATGGCGCCAACGGCGAGGCCTACACCCGCGACGGCGCCTTCACCCTGGACCCGGAAGGGCGTCTGACCACCAAACAGGGTCAGGCCGTCCTTGGCGGCGGCGCAGAGATCGTGCTGGACCCCGCGCTTGGCGCGCCCAGCGTCGGCGCCGACGGCACCATCACCCAGAACGGACAGGTCACTGGCCGGCTGTCGGTCGTGCGTTTCGACACGCTGGGCGTGCTCGAAAAGGGCGGCGACAGCCTCTACCGCAATAAGTCCAACGCCCAGCCGATCGAGGCCGCCGACGCGCAGGTTCATCAAGGCTCGCTGGAGTCCTCCAACGTCAATCCGTTGATCGAAATCACCAATCTCGTCGAGATCAGCCGCGCCTACGAGAGCATTTCCAAGCTGATCGAAAACACCACAGACCTGAGCCGTCGCGCCGTCGAGCGCCTCGGCAAGGCCGCTTAAGGGAGAGCCGGAACATGCGCGCTCTGAGAACCGCAGCCTCGGGCATGGCCGCCCAGCAGTTGAACGTGGAGGTTATCTCCAACAACATCGCCAACATGAACACGGTGGGCTTCAAGAAGCAGCGCGCCGAGTTCCAGGACCTGCTCTATCAGAACGTCGAACGCATGGGGGCCCAGTCCTCGGCCTCAGGCACCGTCGTTCCGACCGGCATCCAGATCGGCGCAGGCGTCAAGGCCGGGGCCGTCTATCGGATCACCGAACAGGGCACGCCCCAGGCGACCGGCAACCCGTACGACATGGCTATCGACGGCAAGGGCTATTTCCAGATCAGCCTGCCTTCTGGCGAAAAGGCCTACACCCGCGCCGGCAATCTACAGGTCAATCCAGAAGGCCAGATGGTGACCGACGACGGCTATTTGCTGGAGCCGGCGATCACCATCCCGCAGGACGCGACCAAGGTATCGATTTCCAAGACCGGTCTGGTTCAGGTGACCCAGGCCGGACAGCCCGCCCCAACCACGGTCGGGCAGATCGAACTGGCCAGCTTCTTCAATGAAGCCGGACTGGAAGCCATCGGCGACAACCTGTTGCTGGAAACCGCCGCATCCGGGCCGGCGATCGTCGGGACGCCCGGCGACGCGGGCTACGGCCAGATCATGCAGTCCTACACCGAGGCGTCGAACGTCGATGCGGTCGCTGAAATCAGCGCCCTGATCGTGGCGCAGCGCGCCTATGAGATGAACTCCAAGGTCATCAGTACCGCCGACCAGATGCTGTCCGTCGCCTCGCAAGTGAAGGGCTAGGGCCATGACCATGATCCGTTCCCTGCTGCTCGCCGCCGCCGTCAGCGCCTTCGCCGGCGCCGCCCTCGCAAATCCGGTCGTGCTGCGCGCAAACCCCGTGGACGACGACGGCCGCGTCACCCTGGGCGACATCTTCGAGGGCGCGGGCGCCGCAGCCAATGTCGCCGTCGCCGAACGTGTCGGTCCCTCGGTCGTGCTGGACGCCGGTCAGCTTCAGGCCCAGGCGCGTCAGGCGGGCCTGGACTGGAGCAATCCCAACGGCCTGCGCCGCGTCGCCGTGCGGCGTTCGGCCGGACCGGTTCAGACCGTGGCCGAGGCCGCGCCGACGGACGCCGTCCAGGCTGCCCAACCCATCGCCCGCGCCGCCTATCGTCCCGGCGCCGCGCCACAGGTCATCGCCCGCAACGATATGGTGCGCGTCACCTATCAGGTCGGCGGCGTGAATCTGGCCGTTATGGGTAAGGCCATGCGCAGCGCCGGTCTGGGCGAACCAGTGGCCATCATGAACACCACGTCCAACCGCGTCATCGACGCGGTCGCCTCGGGTCCCGGCCAAGCCATCGCCGGCCCCGGCGCCGACATGGCCCGCGCCAATCCCCAACAGTTCGCCGCCCGCTAGGGAATCCAAGTCATGCGTAAAGCCGTCCTGATCCTCGCCGCCCTCGCCCCGCTCGCCGCCTGCTCGACCGTCGCCGAAACGGTGCGCGGTCCGGAACTGGCCCCCATCGGCTATCCGGCCGCCCTGATCCCGGCGCAGCAGGCCTATCTGCCCGCGCGCGAGACCGCGCCGGCCAGCGCCAACAGCCTGTGGCGCACGGGCGCCCGCACCTTCTTCGGCGACCAGCGCGCGCGCCATATCGGGGACATCCTGACGGTCAAGATCGACATCGACGATCGCGCCCAGACCCAGAACTCGACCCAGCGCTCGCGCTCCAACGAGATCAATGCCGGCGTCAGCAATCTGTTTGGCCTGGAAAGCAGCCTGGGCCGGGCTTTCCCCGGCGGCTTCGATCCGTCGAAGATGGTCGGCATGGAAGGCGATCTGAAGTCGTCGGGCAATGGTTCGGTCACCCGCGCCGAGAAGGTGTCGCTGACCATCGCCGCCGTCGTCACCGACGTCCTGGCCAACGGCAATCTGGTGATCCAGGGTCGGCAGGAAGTGCGCACCAACCGCGAGGTCCGCGAACTGACCGTCGCCGGCATCGTCCGCCCCGAGGACATCTCATCGGCCAACGCCATCAACCACACCCAGATCGCCGAGGCGCGCATCTCCTACGGCGGTCGTGGCGACGTCAGCCGCGTCCAGGCCCCGCCCGTGGGTCAGGTGCTGGCGGAACGCTTCAGCCCGTTCTGAACCGAGCTGACCCTGCGGGTTGAACTGCGGACGGATAACCGCGTTCAAAGGAAATGCGGTCGTCCGATCTCTTGCGGTCACAGCCGCGTCTGACGACATTGAAGGCGACGCGGCGCTGCGCGTCGTCGGCGGGGGCTGACACATGATGCTGATACTCTCCGCCCTGATGGCGGTCGCGATACAGACTGCGCCCGCCGCAGGCTGGACCTGGAGCCTGTACGAGGGCGAGGGACCGATGGTGCTGGCCAACGACATCCCCGACACCGCCAGCCTGCGCGCCACGCTGCAATGCCTGCCGGGTTCGGGCGCGGTCTCGGTCGCGGTCTATGGAGAGGATGCGCCCGCAGGCTTTGCGCGCATCACCTCAGGCGGGTCGACGGCCACCAGCGAGGCGCGCGTCGGGCGTGGCGGCAAGCTGGAGACGGCGATCCCCGTCGATCACCCCGCCTTTTCCGCCTTCGTCGCGAACGGCCGGATGACGATCACCGTTGGCGACGACGCCAGCACGATCACCGTCGAACGTCCGCACATGGCCAAGCTGCGTCGCTTCGCCGATCGCTGCGCCGGCTGAGGAACTCACGCATGCGTCTTTGCTTGATATCAGCTTTGACCGCCGTCTCGGCTCTTGCGGCTTGCGCGACCCAGGCCCCGATGCTCGCAGCCGGCTCTGCGGCGACTGCATCGGCGCCGGCTCCGACGCCCGGTTACGACTGGTTCCTGAACACCGATGGTCAGGAGGCCATGCTGGCCTACGGCGTCGCCAACAGCGACGAAGTCAAACTTCGGCTCGCCTGCCAGGTGGGGTCGAGCGCGCTGGAATTGACGGCGTCCAGCGACAAGCCGGGCCGCGAAATCTATTTGGAATCCGGCGGCGACACCGAGCGCTATCGCGCCGCATCTGAACCAGCCGTTGTGCATGACGGCGAACTGCTAACGGCGCAGGCCAAGACCAAGGATCCGGTCTTCCAACGCTTCCGCCGTCTGGGCTGGATCGCCGCCTGGGCTGACGACGAACGTCACGTCTACGCCGCCCATCCCGCCGCAAAGGTGCAAATCGAGCAGTTCTTCACCGTCTGCGGTTGACGCATCGGCTCTGCTCGGCTTGCGTGCCCCTCCTGACAGGAGGGGCGTCATGAAGATTTCTTATCTGGCTGTTGCAGCCATGCTTGCGGCTGGCTCGCCGGTTGCGGCCGTCGCGCAGACGCCGCCCGCTGCCGTCGCAACCGCCCCGGCAGACGCCGCGCTGAACGCCGTCATCGCTGACTACGAGACCTATCTGAAGTCGGTCGATCCGATCTCGGCAGGCGGAGAGGGCGATGTCGAGGCGATGGGGCGGGTGCCTGACCTGTCGCGGGAGTTCGAACTGGCCCAGCGCGCGCCGCTGCAAGGGTTCGTGCGGCGGTTGGCGGCCATCGACCCGGCAAGTCTTTCCCACGGCGGCGGCATCAACCACGCCTTCCTGCTCTATACGCTCAACCGCAGTCTCGAAGGGCTGGATTACGACACCAGCCGCCTGGCGTTCGACTCCGAAGGCGGCCCTGGAACCTGGGCGCTCTATGTCGGCGGCAGCACGCGACTGAACTCGGTCGCGGAGGCCGAGGCCTACATCAAGCGTATCCGGGGCTTCGGCCAAATCTACGCCCAGACGACCGCCAATGCCCGGCGCGGCCTGGACACCGGCCTGGTCCAGGCCCGATCCGTGACAGAAAGCGCCCTGACGCTGGCGCGAAACGATGTGGCGATCAAGCCGGACGCCGAGCCGCTGCTGAAGCCCTTGGCGACCCTGCCCTCGACCGTGTCTCAAGCGGATAAGGATCGCCTGAGCGCAGAGGCGACGGCGGCGGTTTCAGAAGCGATCCTTCCCGCGCGCCGGGCCTGGCGGACCTTCCTTGAAAGGGATTATCTGCGCGAGGCGCCGGTCCAGCCGGGCATCGGCAATCGGCCCGGCGGCAAGGCGCTCTACGCCTATCTGGTGCGCGGCCACACCACGACCGACCTGACGCCGGACCAGATCCACCAGATCGGTCTGGACGAGGTCGCCCGCATCCGCGCCCGCATGGATGTGGAGATGAGGGCCGCCGGCTGGACCGGCGAATTCGCCGGCTTCCTGAACTTCCTGCGCACGGATCCTCAGTTCTATGCGACCAGCCGTGAGGCCCTGTTGCAGCAGGCGTCGGAGATGGCCAAGCGCGCGGATGGCGGCCTGCCCCCTCTGTTCGCCACCCTGCCCCGCCTGACCTACGACGTGCAGCCCGTGCCGCCGCAGATCGAGGAAAACTACACCACCGGCCGCTACAACGGCGGTTCGATGCAAAACGGCGTTTCGGCCCATTACATCGTCAATACGTCCAAGCTGGATCAGCGCCCGCTGTACGAGTTGCCCGCCCTGACCCTGCATGAGGCCGTTCCGGGCCACCACCTCCAGATCGCCTTGCAACAGGAGGCGCCCGGCCAACCCTATTTCCGTCGTCAGGCCAATGTCAGCGCCTATACCGAGGGCTGGGGCCTGTATGCCGAATATCTGGGCGAGGAGATGGGCTTCTACCGCACGCCTTACGAACGGTTCGGCCGGCTTTCCTATGAGATGTGGCGCGCCTGCCGACTGGTCGCGGACACCGGCCTGCACTGGATGGGCTGGACCGCGGAACAGGCCCGCGCCTGTTTCCGCGACAACTCGGCGCTCGCGCCCCACAACATCGAGACCGAACTTCAGCGCTACATCGGCTGGCCCGGCCAGGCCACGGCTTACAAGATCGGCGAAATCCGCCTGCGCGAGATCCGGGCGCGGGCCGAGCGAGAGTTGGGACCGAAGTTCAACGTCCGCACCTTCCACGACGCCCTGCTGGTCGAGGGCCCGCTGCCGCTGGCGCTGCTGGACCAGCGGATGGATGCCTGGATCGCGAAGCAGAAGGCGAAGTAGCAGAAGCGTCGTCTCCTCCCCGCTTCGTGGGGAGGTGGCTCGGAGCGAAGCGGAGAGACGGAGGGGTTCTTAGCCGCATCACAGGCCGCTTGTGGGACTTCAAGAGCCCCTCCACCGCTTTGCGGTCCCCCTCCCCACAAGTGGGGAGGAGACGATGGGCTTACGCCCAGTCCGGCTCCGGCAAACCTTTCGACCGCAGGAATTCCGGGTTGAACAGCTTGGACGCATAGCGCGAGCCGGGATCGCACAGGCAGGTCACGATGGTCTTGCCGGGGCCAAGCTCGCGCGCCAGCCGCACCGCGCCGGCGATATTCACCCCCGCCGATCCGCCCAGCGACAGACCTTCGTGCTTCACCAGGTCGAACAGGATGGGCAGGAACTCCGCGTCCTCGATCCGATAGGCGTAGTCGGGCTTGAAGCCCTCCAGATTGCCGGTGATGCGGGCCACTCCGATCCCCTCGGTGATCGACGATCCCTCGCCCGTCATCTCGCCCTTGGTGAACCAGTTGAACATGGCCGCGCCCGCTGGATCGGCCAGGGCGATGGTCACATCCGGCTTCTGCTCGCGCAGATAGGCGCCGACGCCGGCGATCGTCCCGCCCGAGCCGACGGCCGAGACGAAGGCGTCGACCTGACCGTTTGTCTGCGTCCAGATTTCGGGGCCGGTCGTGTTGTAGTGGGCCTCGCGATTGGCGGTGTTGTCGAACTGATTGGCCCAGATGGCGCCGGCCTCTTCGCTGTCGTTCAGCTCGGCGGCCAGACGCCCGGAATAGTGGACGAAGTGGTTCGGGCTGGAGAAGGGCGCGGCGTCCACCTCGACCAGGCGGGCTCCCAGCGAACGGATGGCGGATTTCTTCTCTTCCGACTGGGTGCGCGGAATGACGATGACGACCGAATGCCCTAACGCGGCGCCGACCAGGGCCAGGCCGATGCCAGTATTGCCGGCCGTGCCCTCGACGATCGTCCCGCCGGGTTTCAACGCGCCCGACGCCCACGCCCCCTGCACGATCGACAGGGCCGCGCGATCCTTGATCGAGCCACCGGGATTCACAAACTCGGCCTTGCCCAGGATTTCGCAGCCCGTAGCGTCGGACAGGCGGTTCAGGCGCACCAGCGGCGTATTGCCGATCAGGTCGATGACGGATGACGTAGCGGACAAGGTTGAGCTTTCAGGCGAAGATCGAGAACAGAGCGGATCAGGCGGCGGCCTGGCGTTGCCGTAAGTGGATGCCGCACTCGACCTTGTCCATGCCCGACCAACGTCCGGCGCGGGCGTCTTCGCCGTCATGGACGGCGCGGGTGCAGGGCCAGCAGCCGATCGATCGATAGCCCTGTTCGACCAGCGGGTGGCGCGGCAGGTCGTTTTCATTCAGCCAGGCCTCGACGTCGTCCGAGTCCCAGTCGGCCAGCGGATTTATGCGCAGCACCCCGTCCAGCACCTCGAACGGCTTCAGCGCTGCGCGCGTGGCGGATTGGTAGCGTTTACGCCCGGTGATGAGCGCATTGAACCCGGCGGTCGCCCGCGCGAGAGGCCGCACCTTCCGCAGATCGCAGCAGGCGTCGGCGTCCGTTTTCCACAGGTCATCGCGCGCATCCAGCGCGGCCTTCTCGCCCGCATCCGGCGTGACCAACCGCACATCGGTCAGCCCCAGCGCCTTGGTCAGTTGGGTGCGATAGGACAGGGTCTGGAGGAAATGCTGGCCTGTCTCCAGAAAGACCACCGGCACGGTTTTGTCCTCGCCGGCGATGATGTCCAGAAGGGCGGCGGACTCGGCCCCGAACGACGAAATGGCGCCGACCCGCAAACCCAGCGCCGGGTCCAACGCCGCCTTCACGATCTCGGATGCGTCCTTGCCCGCCGTCTCGCGGTTCAGCCGTTCGGCCAGGGCGTCCAGATCGCGGTCGTTGGACGCCGCACGCCGCCGCTGCCAGATTGTCGGCGCCGGATCGACCGCCGGCTGATAGGCGCCGCTGAACGCCCGGTCCATCCGGTCCCAGGCAGCCTTGTCCGCGCCCTCGGTCAGTTCCACCGCGTCGAAGCCCGAACGCCGAAGGTGTCGCGCCTGATCCGGCAGGACCTTGCCCGCCGCGATCAGCCTCCCGGCGTAACCGCGCTCTCGCAGCACCACCGCCAGCGAGAAGCCTCGCCCGTCGCGGAAGGCGTCGAACTCCAGCACCAGCGTGTCTTCGCTCGCGGCGGCGGCCTCAACCTCCTCCAGCGGGGTCGTCACCGACAGGCGAAGCCCATTCTGTATGCCGTCAAGCCGTTGCATCGAGCGTCTCATAGATGGCGTCGCGGAAGGGATCGGGTCCAACGCGGCGCACCGTGTCGATGAACCGCTCGCCGCCCGTGCGGATTTGCAGATAGCGGTCGAGGGTCCGCTGGATGGCGGGCGCGACGTCATCGGCCGGCAGGCTCTTGCCGACAATGTCGCCCAGCGCCGCCTGTTCGTCGGGGGAGCCGCCGACGGTGATCTGGTAATATTCCTCGCCCTTGCGATCGACGCCCAGCACGCCGATGTGGCCGACGTGGTGGTGGCCGCAGGCGTTGATGCAGCCGCTCATATTGATGCGGACCGGCCCCAGCTTCTCCTGATAGTCCATGTCCGCCAGCCGCTTCGACAGGGCCTGGGCCACCGGGATCGAGCGGGCGTTGGCGAGGCTGCAATAGTCCAGGCCCGGGCAGGCGATCACGTCGGTCGCCAGATCGGCGTTGGCCGTCGCCAGCCCCGCCTCCCGCAACGCCCGCCAGACCGTCGGCACGTCGTCCAGCTTCACATGCGGCAGGACAAGGTTCTGCTCATAGGCGGCGCGCAGTTCGTCGAACGAATAACGCTCGGCCAGATCCGCCACCGCGTCCATCTGGTCCGCCGTGATGTCGCCCGGCACGCCGCCGACGGGCTTCAGCGACACCACCACCGAGGCGTAGCCAGACTGACGATGACGGCGGACGTTGTTGCGGGCGAACCGGGCGAAGTCGGGATCGGCCAGCAGGGCGCGGTCGAATGGGGCGCTGGTCTTGGGCAGGGCCTCGAACAACGGCGAGGCGAAATAGGCCTGAATGCGCGCGGCCTCGTCCTCGGGGATGCGCAGATCCTCACGGCGCAAGGTGGCGTAATGCTTGTCCACCTCCTCGCGGAAGGCCTCGATGCCCAGCGAGGCGACCAGGATCTTGATCCGCGCCTTGTGGATGTTGTCACGCCGACCCAGCAGGTTCCAAGCTCGTAGAATGGCGGTCAGATAGGCCAGCAGGTCCGCCGCCGGGACCGCCGGGGCGATCTCCTGACCGATATGGGGCAAACGTCCCTGTCCGCCGCCGACGAAGACGCGGAAGGCCGTTCCACCATCGTCGCCCTTCACGATCTGCAGGCCGACATCGTGGGTCCGGATCGCCGCCCGGTCCTTCTCGGCCCCGATAACCGCGATCTTGAACTTGCGCGGCAGGAAGCTGAATTCCGGGTGGATCGTCGACCACTGGCGGATGATCTCGCACCAAGGGCGCGGATCCTCGATCTCGTCGTCGGCGGCGCCGGCGAAGACGTCTGTCGTGGTGTTGCGGATGCAGTTGCCGCTGGTCTGGATGGCGTGCATCTCGACCTCGGCCAGGTCGCTGAGGATCGCCGGCAGGTCGGTCAGAGCCGGCCAGTTGTACTGGATGTTGCAGCGGGTGGTGAAGTGGCCGTAGCCCTTGTCATAGGTCCGGGCGATATGGGCCAATCGGCGCATCTGACGGCTGCTCATCACGCCATAGGGAATGGCGACGCGCAGCATATAGGCGTGAAGTTGCAGATAGACGCCGTTCATCAGCCGCAGCGGCTTGAACTCGTCTTCGGTCAGGGCGCCGGATGCGCGGCGCGTCACTTGGTCCGAAAATTCCTCAACCCGTTCGCGCACCAGGGCATGGTCGAATTCGTCATAGCGATACATCAGCCCACGCCTCCGACGACGCTGTGACCCACGGTCGGCCCGGCCGAGCGGATGCGTTCCTTCAGCCGGTCGCGGCCCGAGGGCGTGCGGTTCTGAACCTCGAACAGGTAGGGATTCACAAAGACGTCCGGACGCCCAGCGACATCAGCCAGCACGACCTCGGCCGCCGTATCGTCCAGTACCAAAGCCTGATCAATGTGCTCGACCGGCTGGTTGTCGACGCCTGCATAGATGACGCGACCGTCCGACAGGCGGTTTGCGGTGACGATCTTCACGCCGCGACCTCCGCTCGAACATCCAGTTGAGCTGCCGACAACGCCGCCGTTTCGCCGACGAACAGCAGGGCCGGGCCGGTCAGGTCGGCGCCGCGCACCAAGGCGCCCAGCCCATCCAGTCGCCCGGTCAGAACCCGCTCGTCCGGGCGGCTGCCGTTCTCGACAATGGCGACGGGCGTCGAGGGCGAACGCCCCGCCGCGATCAGGCGCGCAGCCGTCTCCTCGGCTCGGTCCGTGCCCATATAGATGGCCAGGGTGTGGTTCGTTCCGGCCAGCCGCGTCCAGTCGGCCTCGACGCCGCCCGACTTGGCCTGGGCCGTCACGAAGGTGACGGCCTGGGCGTGGTCGCGGTGGGTCAGGGGGATGCCCGCCGAGGCCGCGCAGGCCAGGGCCGCCGTTACACCGGGCACCACGAAGACCGGCACGCCGGCCGCCCGCATGGCCTCCAGCTCCTCGCCGCCGCGACCGAAGACGAAGGGATCGCCGCCCTTCAGTCGCACGACCCGATGACCGGCGCGGGCCTCCTCGATCATCAGGGCCTCGATCTGATCCTGCGGCACCGAATGCTCGCCGCGCGCCTTGCCCACATACAGCCGCTTGGCGTCGCGCCGCGCCCGTTCCAGCACCGCCTCGGGCACAAGACGGTCGTGGATGATGACGTCGGCGTCCTGCAACACCCGCAGCGCCTTCAGGGTCAGCAGTTCCGGGTCGCCCGGCCCTGCGCCGACGATATGGACCACGCCCGTCTCCGGCGCGGCGACGTTCAGCAGGCGCAGCATCTCGCGCCGCGCCTCGGCCGTCCGACCTTCCGCCGCCAGCGTCGCGGCCGGACCGCGGAAGGCTTTCTCCCAGAACCGGCGACGCGCCATGAAGTCCGGCACGCTGGCTTTGACCGTGTCGCGCAACTCGCGCGCCAGCCGCGCCACATTCGCCAGTCCGGCGGGCAGCACGCCCTCGATGGCTGTGCGGATGTCCCGCGCCAGAATGGGCGCTGAACCACCGGTCGCCACGCCGATCACGACCTCGTCGCGGTCGATCAGGGCCGGGGTCTGGAAATCGCTCAGATGCGGCTTGTCCACCACATTGACCTGGGCCCCAGCCGCCCGCGCCAAGGCGCCCAGTCGCGTCAGTTCGTCCACATCGTCCAGCGCAATGAACACCAGCCGGGCACCCACCAGATCTTCAGGCTCTGGCGAACGCAGGACCGGCTCCGGCGCCGTCAGCGGCGTCTCGATCTTGGGTGGCGCACCGTCGGGCGCGAACCACACCACCTCGGCCGGCGTGTTCAGGAACAGTCGCAGCTTGGCCAGCGCCGGCTCGCCGCCGCCGATGATCACGATCTTTGCGGCCTCCAGCGGGATGGAGGCGAGAAATACACGCATCGTCTTGCTTTCAGGGCCGTCGGGAGAGGAAACAGGGACGACAGCAGGGCGCGAACCTTCCTCTTCCCCGTCCGGAGCCGCAAACCAGATTGCCTTTGTCTCGCTGATAGGATTTCTATCCGCGATGGCCCGTCCCCTGCTCCCGCTCAACGCCCTGCGCGCCTTCGAGGCTGCTGCCCGGCACCTGAACTTTTCGCGCGCCGCCGACGAACTGTCGGTGACGCCGGGCGCGGTCAGCCAGCAGATCCGCCTCTTGGAAGACATCGTCGGCGGGCCGCTGTTCGTGCGCGAGGCGCGCGGCCTGCAACTGACCGATCTGGGCCGTTCCTCCGTACCGCTGCTGCGCGAGGGGTTCGAGCGACTGATGGACGCCTCGGCCCTGTTGCGCGAACCGCCGCGTCGCAAACAGGTGTCGATCAGCGTCGCGCCCGGCTTCGCCTCCAAATGGCTGATGCCGCGCATGGACGACTTTCACACCGCCCACCCCGAGATCGAACTGTGGATCTCGGCCGACATGGAGCCGGCGGACCTGAGCGAGGGCAAGGTCGATCTGGCGGTCCGCTACGGTCCCGGCGACTATCCCGGCCTGACGGTCGATCGGCTGATGACCGAGACAGTGCTGCCGGTCTGCGCCCCATCGCTGATGGACGGCGACAAGCCGATCCGCAAACCCGCCGACCTGATCGGACACACTCTGCTGCATGACATGTCCAACGACGGCGACCCCAGCCGACCGGACTGGGCCATGTGGCTGAAGGCGCGCGGCATTCGCCATCCCGACCCGCGTCGAGGCTCGCGTTTCAACCAGTCGGGTCTGTTGATCGAGGCCGCCATATCGGGGCGCGGCGTGGCCCTGGCCAAACGCACCCTGGCCCAGGCGGACCTAACGTCAGGGCGACTAGTCGCCCCCTTCCCTGACGGATCCGAGGCGGTCGGCTTCGCCTATTATGTCGTCCAGCCCCGCGACCGGCCGCCCTCGCCCAGCGCGACCGCCTTCGTCGGCTGGCTGAAGAAACAGGCCGTGGATCACGACAATACGATGGGTCAGTTGTAGGGTTCGTTGCACCGCAGATTGGCGGCGCAGGAAAAGGACATTCGCCATGGCTGACGACAAGGCCCCTCGCCTCGCGGTCCTGATCGATGCGGAGAATGCTTCCGCCCGCATCGCAGAGGCGCTGTTCAGCGAAATCGCCACCTTGGGCGAGGCCTCGGCACGACGGATCTACGGCGACTTCGCCAGCCCGCAGATCGCCGGCTGGACGCGGGTCCTGGCCCGTTTCGCCATCCAGCCGCAGCAGAATTTCGCCAACACCAAGGGCAAGAACTCGGGCGACATCGCCTTGGTCATCGATGCGATGGACCTGCTGCATTCGGGGCGGTTCGACGGCTTCTGCCTGGTGTCTTCCGACGCCGATTTCACCCGACTGGCGGCGCGCATCCGCGAGGAAGGCGTCGACGTCTACGGGTTCGGCGAGCAGAAAACGCCCGAAAGCTTCCGTCAGGCCTGCACCCGTTTCATCTATACCGAGAACCTGAGTGCGCCGGTTCCGGTCGACGCCGGGGCCAAGTCGCCCGTGGCCGAGGCGCCGGCGACCAAGCGCAAGCCATCCGAAGCGGCGCGACTGATCGCGGCCATCATCGCCGACATGGACGAGGACGGCGACGGCTGGGTGGCGGTGGGCGGCATCGGCAATCGGCTGCGCAACGCCCATCCCGACTTCGATCAGCGCACCTATGGCTACGCCAAGCTGTCAGACCTGATCCGCGCGACCGGCCGGTTCGAGGTCGAGACCGGCGAACGCGGCGCGATGCGAATTCGCGACCGCGCCTGACGCGTTTACGCGCGGACGGCTTGGCTCGCGGAAACGCCGAGGGCCTGAAGCGCGGCGGCGGTGATGTGTTCGGCGTTCAGGCCGGCCTGGGCGTACATCGCCATGGGCGCATCCTGGTCCTGGAAGACGTCGGGCAGGTTCAGGGTGCGGATCTTGAGCCCGCCGTCCAGCGCGCCCTTTTCGGCCAGCAGTTGCAGCACGAAGGCGCCGAAGCCGCCCATGGCGCCTTCTTCAACCGCAATCAGGGCCTCGTGCTCGCGCGCCAGACGCAGGATCAAATCGGCGTCCAGCGGCTTGGCGAAGCGGGCGTCGGCGACGGTGGCCGACACGCCCTTGGCAGCCAGCATGTCCGCCGCCTTCAGCGATTCCTGCAGACGGGTGCCCAGGCTGAGGATGGCGACCGAAGTCCCCTCGCGCACAATCCGGCCCTTGCCGATCTCAAGCGGCGCAGCGAGTTCGGGGATCTCCACGCCCACGCCGTCGCCGCGCGGATAGCGGAAGGCGCTGGGCCGGTCGTCGATGGCCAGCGAGGTCGAAATCATCGCCGCCAGTTCGGCCTCATCCGCCGCCGCCATCAGCACCATGCCGGGCAGCGCGCCCATGAAGCCGATGTCGAACGATCCGGCGTGCGTGGCGCCGTCCGACCCAACCAGGCCCGCCCGATCCATGGCGAAACGCACCGGCAGCGACTGGATCGCCACGTCGTGAACCACCTGATCGTAACCGCGCTGAAGGAAGGTCGAATAGATCGCGCAGACCGGTTTCATTCCGTCCGCCGCCAAACCGGCCGCAAAGGTGACCGCGTGCTGTTCGGCGATGCCGACGTCATACGTCCGCTCAGGGAAGGCCTGGCCGAACAGGTCCAGACCCGTGCCGGACGGCATGGCCGCCGTGATCGCCACGATCGACGGATCGACCTTGGCGTGTTTGATCAGCTCGGTTCCGAACACCTTGGTGTAGCTGGGGGCGTTGGAGATGGCCTTGGCCTGCTTGCCTGAGACCACGTCGAACTTGACGACCGCGTGGAGTTTGTCGGCGCTGCTTTCGGCGGGGGCATATCCCTTGCCCTTCTGCGTCACGACGTGGACCAGCACCGGGCGGTCCTCGATGGCGGCCGCCTTCTTCAAGATTGGCACCAGATTGTCCATGTCGTGGCCGTCGATCGGGCCGACATAATAGAAGCCCAACTCCTCGAAGAAGGTGCCGCCGGTGACCATACCGCGGGCGTATTCCTCGGCCTTCTTGGCTGCCTTGCGGAAGGGGCGCGGCAGATGCTGGGCCACCGTCTTGCCCAGGCGGCGGACGTTCTGATAGGCGCCGCCCGACACCAGGCCGGCCAGATAGGCGCTCATCCCGCCGACCGGCGGCGCGATCGACATGTCGTTGTCGTTCAGGATGACCATCAGCTGGCCGCTGGTCGCCTCGGCGGCGTTGTTCATCGCCTCATAGGCCATGCCGGCGGACATGGAGCCGTCGCCGATGACGGCCACGACGCGATTCTTCTCGCCCTTCTGATCGCGCGCAGCGGCGAAGCCCAGGGCGGCGCTGATCGAGGTCGAGGCGTGGGCCGCGCCAAACGGATCGTATTCGCTCTCGCTGCGCTTGGTGAAGCCCGACAGGCCGCCGCCCTGGCGCAGGGTGCGGATGCGGTCGCGCCGCCCGGTCAGGATCTTGTGCGGATAGCACTGATGCCCGACGTCCCAGATCAGGATGTCCTTGGGCGTCTCGAACACATGGTGCAGCGCCGTGGTCAGTTCGACCACACCCAGACCCGCACCCAGATGGCCGCCGGTGACGGACACGGCGTCGATCGTTTCGGCCCGAACCTCCTGCGCCAGCTGTTTCAACTGGGCGATATCAAAGTCCCGCGTATCGGCGGGCGTCTTGACGGTGTCGAGTAGCGGGGTGTCGGGCATCAGCCGTAAAACCTTGGAAAGTCTGGTCGATCAACCCGCAGGTCGGTTCAACGTTTCGTATCAGGACCGGCGCTTTAGCACAAAGTCCACGCTGGCCCTGAGGATTTCGGCCTCGTCGCCGAACGGCTCCAGATGCGACCGGGCCTGGTTTGCGAGATGCGCGACCCTTTGCCGCGCCGCCTCCAGACCCAGCAGGGTGACGAAATTCGTCTTGCCCAAGGCCGCGTCCTTGCCCCCGGCCGCCTTGCCCATTTCCTCGGCTGAGCCTTCGGCATCCAGCAGGTCGTCGACGATCTGATAGGCCAGGCCGACGTCGTGGGCGAAGCTGATCAGGGCATGGCGATGTTGGGTCGAGGCGTCGGCGATGATCAGAGGAATTTCGAAGGCGTAGGCGAACAGGGCGCCGGTCTTCAGGCGCTGCATCCGCGCCACGCCGCCCAGGTCGTCGCGCACGCCCAGCAGATCGATCATCTGACCGCCCGCCATGCCCCGCGCGCCGGACGCCAGCGACAGCCGCGCCGCCAGTTCGCAGCGCACGGCCGCATCCTCATGGGTGTCTTCGTGCAGGATGATGTCAAAGGCGGCCGTCTGCAGCGCGTCGCCGGCCAGCACCGCCGTCGCCTCGTCGTAGGCGCGGTGAACGGTCGGGCGGCCCCGGCGCACGTCGTCGTCGTCCATGCACGGCAGGTCGTCGTGGACCAGGCTGTAGGCGTGCACGCATTCCAACGCGCAGGCGGCGCGGAGCACCGACCGCTCATCGATGTCGAACAGGCGTGCGGCCTCCAACGCGAAGAACGGGCGAAGGCGTTTGCCGGGGCCCAGCGCCGCATAGCGCATCGCCTCGGTCAGGCGGGATTCTGGGCCCTCGGCGCGCGGCAGCAGTTCATCTAGCGCGACCGTGACCAGATCGGCGACCTCAGCCACGCGATCGATCACAGCCTGTTCCGGCGAGTTCGCGGCGATGACCCGGTTCACGAGAACCGGCTCCAGACCAGGCTCGAAGACGACACGGGGATCATTCGAACGACGCCGCCTCGACGCCCTTGGCCTGGCCGTCGGGGCCGACGACGATCTTTTCCACACGCAGTTGAGCCGCCTTCAGTCGCGCCTCGCAATGCGCCTTCAGCTTGGCGCCCTCTTCATAGAGGGCGATCGATTCTTCCAGCGGCGCCTGGCCGGATTCCAGGCGAGACACGATGGTTTCCAGGCGCTTCAGGGCGTCTTCGAAGCTGAGATCGGCGGGGATGGCGGCGGCGGCGTCGGTCATGGCGCGGACCCTAGAGGCGCGCGCGGGGCGCATCAACGTCAGAAGCGGCTATCGCTTCTCGTAGCGACGCTGCGACCAGTATTTGAAGCCCTGGTTCTGGACCAGTTTCCAGCCATCGGCCTTCAGCGCGCGGCCGACCATGTGGTTGAAATAGCCGTGGGCGAAGACCAGCACGTCCTGCCCGCTCTCGGCCCGCGCGATCAGCTTCTGCGCCGCCTGATCGGCCCGCACCTCGGCCTCGGCGCGAGTTTCCTGGCCGCCGTGGTGGTCGAAGGCGTGCCACCAGAATCGCGACACCACCCCCCACCATTTCGGCGACAGCTTGATCCATTCGGGGATCGGCGGCGGCGGCAGGGGCGCCTCGATGAACATGACGTCGGCCATGACCTCACGCCCCGCAGCGACAGCAGCGGCGGTTTCCTGGGCGCGCTGACGGGTCGAGGCGTAGATGGCCCCAGCCCCTTGGGCGGCCGCAACGAGTTCGGGCGGCGGGGTCTGGCCGGCCAGCAGGCCGCCGATCTCATACTTCGCCCACCAGTCGCCGTACTGGCGCGCAGAGATCAGACATTTGCGCGACAAGGCCGGCTCGCCGTGACGCGTCAGGATGATGGCGCCGGGACGGACAGCGACAAGCGCGCCGACGGATGGCGCGGCGTCAGGTGGGGACACGGACGGTTCGGTCGAATCGAGGGACAGGGCGGGGGCTGACATGACAAACGGACGGGCCTTTGGTTTCAAGGCGTTAAGCGTCCTCAGTCCTCCCCGAGCGCAGCGACGTGGGCGACCGCAGAGCGGCCTAGTCCTTCAAGGTCGTAACCGCCCTCAAGCGCCGACACAACCTTGCCCGAACAGGTCCGACGCGCGACCTCCAGAATCGCACGCGTCGCCCAAGCGAAATCCTCGGCCTCCAGCGACTGATGCGCCAGTGGATCGCGCCTGTGGGCGTCGAAACCAGCCGAGATCAGGATCAGGTCCGGCCGGAACGATTCCAGCGCCGGCATCAATCCGCCGGCGAAGGTCGCACGCCAGTTCTCGCGCGCCGCATGGGGCGCGACGGGGGCATTGACGATATTGCCGACGCCCGTCTCGGACGCCGCGCCGGTACCGGGATAGAGCGGCATCTGGTGGATGGAGGCCAGAAACAGGCTGTCGTCGTCTTCGAACGCCGCCTGGGTGCCATTGCCGTGGTGAACGTCGAAATCAACCACCGCCACGCGCGCCATCCCTTCGGCCTGAGCCGCGCGCGCCGCGACGGCGACGGAGGAAAACAGGCAGAACCCCATCGCGCGGTCCGGCTCGGCGTGGTGGCCCGGCGGGCGCACGGCGGCGAAGGCGCGGTCCATCTCGCCCTGCGCCACGGCCCTTACGGCATTGATCGCCGCCCCCGCCGCCAGCCGCGCCGCCGGTACGCTGCCGGGTGAAAGGACGGTGTCGGCATCCAGTTGGACCATGCCGGCGACCGGCGAGGCGTCCAGCAGGCGCGCGACATAGGCGGCGGGATGCACCCGCTCCAGATCCACAACCTCGGCCTGGGTCGCGGCGCACCGGTCGCGGGCCAGGCCTGCATCCTCCAGAGCATCCAGCACCGCCTTCAGCCGCTCGGGACTTTCGGGATGGCCCGCGCCCGGCGCGTGGGACAGCATGGACGGATGGGTGAAGATCGGCAGGGACATTGAAGCGACGATACGACGGGCTTTCGGACTTGTCGCCCGTGACGCGCACCAAGGCGCGCGCTAGAGCCGACGCATGACCGAAATCGTGATCCGCCCTGCCCGCCCCGAAGACGCCGCCGCCTTGGGCGCCCTGGGCCGCCAGACCTTTATCGACACCTTCGTCGAGGGGTTCGGCATCCCCTACCCGCAAGCCGACCTGAACGCGTTTCTGGACGCCAGCTTCGATCTGGAGCCGACGCTGAAGAAGTTGGCGGAGCCCGACTGCGCCTGGTGGGTGGCTGACCGCGACGGCGAGCTGCTGGCCTTCGCCAACGCCGGCCCCAACGGCCTGCCCCACCCCGCGGCCAGACCGTCGCACATGGAACTGCGCCGGCTCTATGTGTCCCAGGCGGCGCAAGGTCAGGGCCTTGGAACCAGACTGCTGAAGCTGTCTCTGGACTGGATGCAAACCCACACGGACGGCCCGCTATGGATCGGCGTCTGGAGCGGCAATGACAAGGCCCAGCGTCTGTACGCCGCCTACGGCTTCCAGAAGGTCGGCGAATACGACTACCCCATCGGGGCCTGGCGCGACCACGAGTTCATCTTGCGGCGCGGATAGACCAGGCCTATCCAGACAACCGGGGATAAGAGTTCGGGGGAACCAATGCGTAGATTATTGCCGGCGGCCGTGGCCGTCTTCCTTTCGGCAAGCCCCGTCATCGCACAGGAAACCGAAAGTCCTCCCGCCGATCCCATCGCCGCCAAGGCGGAAGGCGAACGCATTCTCGCGGAAGGTCGCGCCGCAGACCTGTTCGAGAACATTACTGCAGAGGACGGCGCAGTTCGATTGCGTCACAAGGCCAGCGGCATGGTCTGCATCTTCGAGGCCGCAGCGCCAGGCAATGTGGTTCGCGTCTATCCGCAAAGCATCATGACGCCCAATCGCGGCGACGACGTCAGTTGCGGCAACACGATGATGGGAGCGACCTTCACCCTCTACGCCACACGATACCGAACCATGCCGACCGAAGCGCAGGACATGGCGAGTTCCGTGGCAAGCATTCGCGCCAACTGGACCAACGTCCAACCGCTTGAAGGCGCCTTTGGCGTCGCCTCGGTGGAAGGCCGCCCCGCACCCCTGTTCGCCGCCTTTAAGGGACGCCATCCGTATGGGTGGGACGCGGCAACCTTCATCATCCTGACCCACATCGACGGGTGGTCGTTCAAGACCCGCGCATCCGGCCCCGTCGCCGACGCCGACACCATCGCCTTGGCGGCTGGATTGATGTCCGTCGCCAGCATTCCAGCGCCGAAGAACTAAGCCACATGACGGCGTCGCCGGCGCCGTCCTATAGTGCCGCCATGCTCCTGCCCTTCTTCACCGCCCTGCGCGACGCCAAAGTTCCGGTGTCGATGAAGGAATGGCTCCATCTGATGGAGGCGATGGATCGCGACGTGGCGGGTCGAGAGGTCGAGGCCTTCTACCACCTGTCGCGCGCCGTCCTGGTTAAGGACGAGAAACACTATGACCGGTTCGATCAGGTGTTCGGGAGGGTGTTCAAAGGGATCGAGTCGGTAGGGGCGGGCGAGGACCTGACCACCGACATTCCCGAGGACTGGCTGCGGCTGCTGAACGAAAAATATCTGACCGACGAGGAGAAGGCCCAGATCGAGGCGCTGGGCGGGTTCGACAAGCTGATGGAGACGCTGAAGCAGCGGCTTGAGGAACAGCACGAACGCCATTCCGGCGGCTCCAAATGGATCGGCACGGGCGGCACCAGCCCCTTCGGCCACGGCGGTTACAATCCCGAAGGCGTGCGCATCGGCGGGCCGGGCAAACACGGCCGGGCGGTCAAGGTCTGGGAGAAGCGCGAGTTCAGGAACCTGGACGATACGGTCGAACTGGGCACGCGCAATATCAAGGTGGCCTTGCGCCGCCTGCGCCGTTTCGCGCGCGAGGGGGCGGCCGAGGAACTGGACATCGACGGCACCATCGACGGCACGGCGCGCCAGGGCTGGCTGGACATCCAGATGCGGCCCGAGCGGCGCAACACCATCAAGGTGCTGCTGTTCCTCGACATCGGCGGTTCGATGGACGGTCACATCAAGCTGGTTGAGGAGCTGTTCTCGGCTGCCAAGACCGAGTTCAAGAACCTGGAGTTCTTCTACTTCCACAACTGCCTCTACGAAGGCGTCTGGAAGGACAATCGCCGGCGCCACACCGAGCGGATCCCGACGTGGGATCTGCTGCACAAATACCCCGGCGATTGGCGCGCCATCTTCGTCGGCGATGCGACGATGAGCCCCAATGAGATCACAATGCCCGGCGGCTCCGTCGAGCACTGGAACGAAGAGGCCGGCGCCGTCTGGATGAAGCGGGCGCGCCAGCAGTGGGAGAAGTCGGTCTGGCTCAATCCCGTCCAGGAGCGGTACTGGGACTATACCGCTTCCGTCGGCCTGTTGCGCGAGGTGATGGAGCAGAGGATGTTCCCGCTGACGCTCGAAGGCCTCGACAAGGCGATGCGCGCCCTGACAAGGTAGGGGACGTTCAGGTGACCGCCTGAAACTTCACGAAGGGTCCGACCATGATCGCCGCCGCCTTCGCCTTGTTGATCCTCCAACAGACTGCGCCGACCGTCGTGTGGGATGCGCCCGCGCCGGCGGCGGTCGTTGAAGCGCCCGCGCCGCCGCCCGAGCACAACATACCTGCCTGGGGCCTTGCCGATCCGTTCGGCTTCGAGCGCGCACGGTGCAGTCCGCTGGTGCGCGGCCAGAAGTCCATGGCCGAATGCCAGACCGAGGTGCGCGAACAACTCGCCATCGCCATGGGGTCCGACCTGCCCGAGGCTCTGCGCCCGAGCGGCATGGCCGGCGACTGCCAGATGATCCGGGCCAGCGCCGCGGGCTCGGACTATGCGGTCCAGTGCGGCCCGCAGTCGCGCACGGCGGCCGCGCCCTCGAGTCTGCGCGAAATGGATTGTCGTCCGCGTCCGGTCGAGGGCGGGTTCAGCTCCGAGTGCCGCCCAGTCGATGCAGCGGACAAGAAGGGTCTGTCGCTGACGCTGTGGGGCGACAAGGATTGATCGACACAGAAAAGCGCCGCCCGCTTTCCCGGACGGCGCTTCGCATTTTCGCGCATTTCTAGCGAGGCTTAGGCCTTGTCGCGCAGGCTGTCCTTGGCGCCGCCAACGGCGTTCTGGACCTTGCCTTCGACCTGATCGGCCTTGCCTTCGGCTTGCATCTTGGTGTCGCCGGTCAGCTTGCCGACGCCTTCCTTGATCTTGCCGCCGATGTTTTTGGCGGCGCCTTCGATACGGTCATGATCAGCCATGGAAATCTCCTGTTTTCATCGCCGCGACGTGGCGTTGCGGTTCGAAAAATAAACGACTTCGCTGAGGGCCTGTTCCGTAAAGCTCAGCTTGGGCGGCGGAGCCAGACGGCGACAGCCCAGGCGTGGGAATCGTGACGCAAGCGCGAGATGGCGAAGGTCGGATCCAGCCACACCAGCGTATGATCGTCCTCGCATTTCGCATCGGGATTTTCCGCCGCCACGGTCGCTGTCCAGAAGCCGCCGACGTTGTTCACCGGCTCGCGCGTGGACCGCACGAAATACTGGCTGGCCTCGGCGATGCGGTTCAGCGGCGTAACCGTCAGGCCGGTTTCCTCGACGAATTCGCGGATCAGGGCCTGGACCTCGGTTTCTTCCATATCCACGCCGCCGCCGGGAAGGTCGAAATAAGGACCGGCCTCGCGCTCGACGCGCACGCAGGCGATCAGGCCCTCACGCTCGACGATGCCGAACGCGGTGGCGCGGTGACGATAATCCGAAGCGGGTTTGCGAACGCCGAACTGCAACATGATGAAAACCGACCCTAGAGGTCGAACGACAACCTGGCGCGCACACCCTTGTGGGCGCCGTCGAACTCGACCGCCGACCGCAGACCCGATGCCATGGCGGAAATGATCTTGGCGCCCAGACCAGTGCCCTTTGGCGTGCCGTCGCCCATGCCGGGGCCGTCGTCCTCGACCGTCAACATCACGCGATGTTCGTTTTCGCGACGCAGATGGATGCGGATCTCGCCGCCCTGCCCCGGCGCATAGGCGTATTTGACGGCGTTGGTCACCAGTTCGGTGACGATGACGCCGATGGAGACGGCCTGATCGGTGGTGACCGACAGAGGCTCGGCGTCGAGCGTCAGTTTGGGTGATCCTTCGTCCGGTCCGATGGACTTGGACAGTTCGTCCATCAGCCCGACCAGATATTCGTCCATCGCCACGTGGCTCATGTCGCCCGACGTGTAGAGGCGGCGGTGAACATGGGCGACGGCCTCGATCCGCGCCTGCGATTCGCGCAACGCGTCCTTCGCCCCCTGATCGGTGACGTGGCGCATCTGCAACGACATGAAGCTGGACACCAGTTGCAGCGAGTTGCCGACGCGGTGGTTGACCTCGCGCAGCATGGCCTCGGCCCGATCGCGCGCCCGGCGGATTTCTTCCTGCGCCAGTTGGTTCTCGCGCTCCAGCCGACGACGCGACAGGGCGTCCTCGAGCGCCGAGCGCAACAGGGAGGTGAAGTCCTCCGACACGTCCTTGATCACATAGTCCGCCGCGCCGGCGCGCAGGGCCGCGACGGCGATCCGACCATCCTGCGCACCCGTCACATAGACGACGGGCGGCGGCGCCGTCAGGGCCAGAATGTCCGGCAGGACGTCCAGCCCGTCTCGCGTCGGCATATAGTGGTCCAGCGCGCAGACGTCGTAGTCATGCTGCTGCAACAGCTCCAACCCCGCATCGCCGTCCGGCGCGCAGGTGACGGCATAGCCGTGACGCCCCAGCTCCTTCTCGACCAGCCGGGACAGACCCCGATCATCGTCGATGTAGAGCAGGCGAATGGGCTGGGACGCGTTGATCGTCAGATCTCCGGCGCCTGAATCACCGACAGGAACAGGCCCAGCTGACGGATGGCGCCGGCGAAGGATTCATAATCCACCGGCTTGGTGATGTAGACGTTGCAGCCCAGATCGTAGCAACGCTGGATCTCGACCTTGTCGTCTGTTGTGGTCAACACGACGACCGGCGCCCGCTTCAGACGATCGTTGCCCTTCACCTTTTCCAGAATGTCCGTGCCCGACATATCCGGCAGATTGAGGTCGAGCAGGATCAGGAGCGGACCGTTGGCCAGGATTTCGTCGCTGAACAGATAGTCCAGCGCCGATCCGCCGTCGTCGAAATGCTTGATCTCGTTGTTGATGTTGGCCCGGCGGATGTTCTTTTCGATCAGTTTGGCGTGGCCGTGGTCGTCTTCGACCATAATGATTTTGACGGGTTGCGTCACAGCGCGCCTCCGGGTTCAGACAGGATCAGTCGTTTGGGGAATTTCAGCAGGAAAGTCGAGCCTTTGCCCAGTTCGGACTCGACGTCGATGGTGCCGCCCAGGCGGCGCACGCTGTTTCTGACGAACGCCAGCCCCAGACCTTCGCCGGAACGGTCTTGTTTTCCCGAGCGACGGAACAGCTCGAAGATCCGCTCGTGGTCGCGTGGGGCGATGCCCCGGCCGTTGTCGGCGACCCGGTAAACGACCCAGCCGCCCGGTACGTCCTCGCCCGACACGACGATTTCGCCCGGCCGGTCGTGATCCAGATATTTGACGGCGTTGTCTATCAGATTGCCGACGATCTGCTCCATCGAAATACGGTCGCTTTCGATTTCAGGCAGCGACTGCACATCGATGCGCGCGCCCGAGGCTTCGGTCTGGTGATGGACGCTGTTGGCGATGTTCTGAGCCATCGTCGTCATGTCCAGCGGTTCTGGAAGCAGGTTGCGGCGACCTTCGCGCGACAGCTTCAGGATGGCGTTGATCAGCCGGTCCATCTTCTCGGTCGAGGCGCGGATAAAGCCGATGGCCTCGGGCATTTCCTCGCGGACGGCTGTGACGATCTCGGGATCGACCACGCGCGTCTTTTCCGCCTCGTAGATCGCCTTGTCGACGATCTTGCCCGCCTGCTCCAGTTCGGAGGTGTAGCCCATCACGTTGACCAGCGGCGCGCGCAGGTCGTGGCTGACGATATAGGCGAAGCGCTGGATCTCCTCGTTCGCGCGCATCAGGTCGCCGGTGCGCTCGCGGACCTTGTCCTCCAGGCTGGCGTTGGCGGCGTCGAGCGTCGCACGGGCGGACTGGATCTCGGCCACGTATCGCCGCACCAGCCAGGCCGACAGCAGGGCCAGAACGATGACCAGAAGCCCCGCGATGGCGTTCATGACCACCGTCAAAACGCCAGACCGTTCCGACGCGATCCGTCGGTCCTCGATCCGCTTGGATTTCAAGGCATCGAACGTGTCCACGGCCGCGCGCAGTTCGTCCATGTAGCGCTTGCCCTCGCCCGAGCGCACGGACTGGATCGACTGACCGATCCGTCCCTGCTGAGCCAGCGACACGGTGCGCTCCATCTCCGCCCATTTGCGATCGGCGAGGCGATGAATGGGATCGACGGTAGCCTTCAGGGTCGGGTCGAGCGCCGCCCCCTCGTCCAGGAAGGCCAAGGCCGGCGCCATGTCCGCCTGCGCCTTGCGATAGGGTTCGAGGAAGTCGCTGCGCCCGGTCAACAGGAAACCGCGTTGGGCCGTCTCGGCGTTCAGCATGGCGATCAAGGTCGTACGCGCCGCCCGGCGCATCTGCTGGGCGTGTTCGATGGTCCGGTTCACTGACGCCGTGCGCTGGATCATCACGAACGTCGTCGCATTGACCAGAATCAGCAGCCCGAACACCAGGACCAGCATCGCCGACATGGACCGGGCCAACGACGGCGTACGCATGAAGTCGCGCAGGCGCGACCATTGGGATCGGGGGTTCGGACTCATGACGGCGGAGCTTTAGCGGGGTGCGTCGCCGCGTCAAACGTCAAACTGCCAAGTCGGCGGGATCAGACTTGGCCCAAGGTCCGCAGACGGGCCTTGGGATGGATCTCGTTCTGGCTCATCACGACGGTCTGGCCGCGGAAGCGTTCGATGATCGATCGCACATAGGGCCGCGTCATCGGGCCGGTGAGCAGCACCGGGTTTTCGCCCGTCATGGCGATCCGCTCGAAAGTGTCACGCACGGCGCGGATGAAGTCCTGAAGGCGCGACGGCGCCATCGCCAGCTGCTTGTCTTCGCCCTGACCGATCAGGCTTTCGGCGAAGGCGTTTTCCCATTCCGGCGAAAGGGTGACGATGGGCAGGGCGCCCTCGCCGTCCTTGTTCTGCCAGCACAGTTGACGGCCCAGACGCGCACGAACGTGTTCGACCAGGGTCGTGACGCTGGAGCTGTGCGGCGCGGCCTCGGCCAAACCTTCCAGAATGGCCGGCAGGTCGCGGATCGACACTTTCTCGCGCAGCAGAGACTGCAACACCCGCTGCAGCGTCGTGACGGTGACCACGCTGGGCACCAGTTCCTCGACCAGCTTCTTCTCTTCGGCGCCCAGTTCCTTCAGCAGCTTCTGCACCTCCGCATAGGACAGCAGATCGGCCATATTATCTTTCAGGATCTCGGTCAGATGGGTCGTCAGGACCGTCGACGGATCGACAAGCGTATAGCCCCGGAACGTCGCCTCCTCGCGCAGACCTTCCTCGATCCAAGTCGCCGGCAAACCAAAGGCGGGTTCGCGCATATGCTCGCCCGGAAGCTCGACCTGGCGACCTGCCGGGTCCATCGCCATCAGGTGGCCCAGCCGCACTTCGCCCGCGCCCGTCTCCATCTCCTTGATGCGGATGGCGTAGCCCTGGGTCGGCAGGCGCATATTGTCGAGGATGCGCACCTGGGGAATGACGAAACCGTATTCCTGGGCCAGCGACCGCCGCAGAGCGCGAATCTGATCGGTCAGGCGCCGCCCTTCAAGGTCGTTGATCAGGCTGAGAAGCGAATAGCCGAGTTCGATCTTCACCTCGTCGATGGTGAGGACGTTGGCGATCGGCTCTTCGACGTCTTCCTTGGGTTTTGCGGCCACTGCCGCCGCGGCGATCTCCGCCTCTGTCGGCTGAGGCTTCAGGCGATTGCGGCCCAGTCGCCAGGCCATGAAGCCCGAGCCGATGGCCAGGGCCGCGAACGGGATCAGCGGCATGCCGGGGATCAGGCCGATCAGACCGGCCGCGCCCGACACCACGCCCAGCGATACCGGATTGGTCGCAAGCTGGGTGACCATCGCCTTGTCCGCCGTGCCTTCGACGCCCGCCTTGGACACCAGGAAGCCGGCGGCGATCGAGATGATGATGGCTGGCACCTGCGTCACCAGACCATCGCCGATGGTCAGTTGGACATAGGTGTTGGCGGCCTCCATCGCCGGCATGCCGTGTTGCAGCGTGCCGATCAGTATGCCGCCGATGGCATTGATGAAGGTGATGATGAGACCCGCGACGGCGTCGCCGCGCACGAACTTGGAGGCGCCGTCCATGGCGCCGAAGAAGGTCGATTCCTGCTCCAGCTCCTTGCGGCGCAGCTTGGCCTGGTCCTCGGTGATCAGGCCCGACGACAGATCGGCGTCGATGGCCATCTGCTTGCCCGGCATGGAGTCCAGGGTGAAGCGGGCGGATACTTCGGCGATCCGGGTCGAGCCCTTGGTGATGACGACGAAGTTCACCACCAGAATGATCGCAAAGATGATCACCCCGATGATGAAATTGCCGCCCATCATCAGCTGACCGAAAGCGTTGATGACCTGACCCGCCGCATCGTGACCTTCCTGCCCGTGGGTCAGGATCAGACGCGTGGAGGCCAGGTTCAGGCCGAGGCGGAACAGGGTCGAGACCAACAGCACGGTCGGGAAGATGGCGAAATCCAGCGGCCGCTTCATCATCACAGCGGTCATCAGGATCAGCACGCTGGACACCAGCGAGAAGGCCAGCAGCAGATCCAGCAGGAACTTGGGCACCGGCAGGATCAGCAGCATGATCACGCCGATCACGCCGACCGCCATCAGCACTTCGCCGCGGTTGACCCAGCCCAAGACGTCGCGGCCCGTCGGGCGCGCCATGCCGTCCTTCATCATCACCGGCGTATCAGTCACGGCCCAACGCCTTCAGCGCGCGACTCGTCGCCTCAGCGACGACGGCCGCATTGGCGTCGTCCGACGTCGCCCCGGTCGCATGGTAATAGGCGGCGACGATCACAGGTTCCCCGTTCGGCGGATACAACAGGCCGATGTCATTGGTCGGCCCATAGCCCCCCGTCCCCGTCTTGTGCGCCACCCGCCAATCCGCAGGCGTTCCAGCCCTAAGACGATTCTGACCCGTGGGCGTATCGGTCATCCACTGCAGCAACAGGGCGCGTGACGCCGCCGTCAGGGGCGAGGCCGGATCAAGGAACAATCGTTGGAGATTGGCGACCGACTGGTTGGGAAGGATCGTGTCCTTGTCGCCGTCCAGACGATTCATCTCCGGCTCGACACGGTCCGAGCGGGTGCTGTCGTCGCCGATGCTTCGATAGAAGGTCTGCATCGCCGACGGGCCGCCCATGGCCTTCAGCAGCAGATTGGCGGCGGGGTTGTCGCTGACCTCCACCGCGCCCTTCATCAACTGCTCGACCGTCAGGCTGGCGTCAACGGCGGGCTCGGTCACCGGAGCGTGGTTGATCATGTCCGCCGCAGTGATGGGGATGCGGCGATCCAGTCGCTCCTGCCCGAGCTGCACCCGCAACAGGGTCGCGGCGGCCAGATACATCTTGAAGGTCGAGCAATAGACGAAGCGTTCGTCGCCGCGCCAAACCAGCTTACGGCCCGTCGCCGCGTCCTGAACGACGAAGCCGAGACGGCCGCCGTTGCGCGTTTCCAGGTCGGACAGATCAATGACCTCATCCACCGAGGCGACGGGCGCGGCAGGGTGTGATTCCGCGCGCGGCGAACAGCCGACCGCGCTCAAGGCGACCAGCCCCGTCAGGACGCATCGGCGCTCCACGGGTGCGCGCATGGGTTCAGGCCGCGTAGCCCGAGGCGGAGACGCCGCTCATCGGCGCCGGAATGGCCGTGCCCTCATCGGCGTATTCGTTCAGCTTGTTGCGCAGTGTGCGGATCGAGATGCCCAGGATGTTGGCTGCATGGGTGCGATTGCCCAGGCAGTGGGTCAGGGTGTCCAAGATCAGCGTCTTTTCCATCGCCGCCACGGTCTGACCCACGAAGCTGCGGGTCACGGCGTCGGCTGCCTGGGCGGCACGCGCAGCCACTCCGGCTTGCGGCGCCTCATAGGCCTGTCCCGCCATCATGCCTGCGCCCATGCCGCCCAGCGGCTGACCGTCCGGCAGGCGGATGGCGTCGACGTCGATCTCGGGGCCTGTCGCCAGCAGCACCGCGCGGTGCATGGCGTTTTCCAGCTCGCGAACGTTGCCCGGCCAGCGATGGGCCGAAATGGCCTGACGCGCGGCGGCCGAGATCGGACGCACCGGCACGCCGTTGGCGGCGGCGTATTTCTTGATGAAGTGGTCGGCCAGAACCACGATGTCGCCGGGCCGCTCGCGCAAGGACGGCAGGCGCAGGTTCACCACGTTCAGGCGATACAGCAGGTCCTCGCGGAAGGTGCCTTCCGCCACGGCCTTGGCCAGATCGCGGTTCGAGGTGGCGATGATGCGGATGTTGACCGAGACCGGTTTGGAGCCGCCGACGCGGTCGATGACGCGCTCCTGGATGGCGCGCAGCAGCTTGGCCTGAAGCCGGGCGTCCATCTCGGAGATTTCGTCCAGCAGAAGCGTGCCGCCGTCGGCCTCTTCGAACTTGCCGATGCGGCGCGCGACGGCGCCGGTGAAGGCGCCCTTCTCGTGACCGAACAGTTCGGATTCCAGCAGATTGTCGGGAATAGCGGCGCAGTTGACGCTGATGAAGGGGCGCTCGGACCGGCGCGAATGCTCGTGCAGATACCGCGCCATCACCTCCTTGCCGACGCCGCTTTCGCCGGTGATCAGGATCGAGGCTTCCGAGCGCGCGACCTGGTCGGCCAGTTGCAGCACCGCCTTCATCGACGGGTCGGCCGAGATCATCGGCTTTTCGTCGTCGGCGACGGCCGACAGGACGGCGGCGATCAGTTCGGCATCGGGCGGAAGCGGAATGAATTCCTTGGCGCCGGCCTTGATGGCTGCGGCCGCCTCTCGCGCATCGGCATCGACGCCGAAGGCTACGACCGGAATGGTGATCCGCTCGGCCTCGTTGGCGGCGATCAGGGCGGCGATGTCCAGCTGATAGTCGACCATCAGCAGGTCCGCGCCCTGCCCCCGGCGCAGTTGCTCGGTCGCCTGGTCGGCGCGCTCGACGTGATTGACCTTGGCGCCGTGCGCCATGGCCATCTTCACCGCCGAAGCGAGCTGGCCGCTCAGTCTGCCTACCACCAGAAGACGCATCGTTCTTCTCCTCTAATCTCTAAAGCCGGTCGCCAATCAGGCGCCCGAATCCTCGGTCTTGATGATTTCCGTCATGGTCACGCCCAGCCGGTCGTCGACGACGACGACCTCGCCGCGCGCGATCAGGCGGTTGTTGACGAAGATGTCGATCGCCTCGCCGACCTTGCGGTCCAGCTCCAGCACCGAGCCCTTGTTCAGCTTCAGCAGCTGGGCCACCGACATGTGCGACTTGCCCAGAACCGCCGAGATGTTGACCGGCACGTCGAAGACCGTGGCCAGGTCGGCGGCGCTCTTTTCGCCGCTGTCGTCCAGGGGCGGCAGGCCCGAAAGGCCGGAGAATTCCTCCAGCGCCAGGTCGTCGGATGCCATCAGAACATGCTCCTGTCGACGGGAAGGGTTTCGGCGTGTCCGGCCTCGGCGGCCAAGGCGGCGGTCAGGGCCTCAGCGACGCGGTCGGCCGAGCCTTGCGGATCGTGATCAGCGCGGCCGTCGGCCCATTCCAGCTGGAAGGCGGCCTGGGCCATGCCTGGTTCATCGCGGAAGGCGACCGTACCGGTGAAGCCGCTGTCGGCGCACGCCCGCTCAATCAGGCCGCGCGCCTCGTCATCCAGGCCCGAGGAGCGAACGACCAGGCGCGGCGAGGCGTCGATCTCCTGCGCCAACAGTTCCAAAGCGGCTTTCAGCGGCGCATGCGGAAACCGGTCCAGAGCGGCCCCTGCGATGGTGCGCGCAGCAGCCAGGGCCAGGTCAGCGGCCTGTTCCCGGTGCGCCTGGGCCACAGCCTTCAGGGTCGGCATGGCCGATGCGACGGCCTGGGCGATATTGCTCAGGGCCATGGCGCGGATGTTCTCGACCTCGCTAAGGGCCTGTTCGCGCGCTTCCAGACGCCCTTGGGCGACCAGGGCCTCGACCTCGGCCGGCAGATAGGAGCGCTTGGCCGGCGTCCAGGCGCCAGGGCGCACGACCGTGCCGTCCGCGTCAAACTCAGTGTCGAAGGCGAAGAGGCGCCGGATTTCAGGGGACTGGGTCATGTCAGTAGATCAACTCGTCGTCGGCGCCCTGACCGGCCAGCATGATGTCGCCCTTGGCGGCCAGATCCTTGGCGACCTGGACCATGGCCATCTGAGCGGCGTCCACGTCCTTCAGACGCACCGGCCCCATCGACTCCATGTCTTCGCGCATGATCTTGGACGCGCGTTCGGACATGTTGGAGAAGAACATCTCGCGCAGACCTTCGGACGCGCCCTTCATCGCAAGACCCAGTGAATCCTTGTCCACGGCGCGCAGCAGGGTCTGCACCCCGCCCGGGTCCAGCTTAGACAGATCCTCGAAGACGAACATCAGGGCGCGGATGCGTTCGGCCGATTCACGATTGCGCTCTTCCAGAGCCCCGATGAAGCGGGCCTCGGTCTGGCGATCGAAACTGTTGAAGATGTCGGCCATCATTTCGTGGCTGTCGCGCTTGGAGGTGCGCGCCAGGTTCGACATGAACTCGGTGCGCAGCGTGGCCTCAATCTTGTCCAGGATTTCGCGCTGCACCGGCTCCATGCGCAGCATCCGCTGGACGCATTCCAGGGCGAAGTCTTCCGGTAGGCTGGTCAGGACGCGGGCGGCGTGGTCCGAGCGCACCTTGGACAGGATCACGGCGACGGTCTGGGGGTACTCGTTTTTCAGATAGTTGGCGAGAACGGCCTCGTTCACATTGCCCAGCTTGTCCCACATGGTGCGGCCGGCCGGACCCCGGATTTCCTCCATCAGGCCGTCGACACGATCCTTGGGCAGGAAGGCGGCCAGCAGCTTTTGCGTCTGCTCATAGCTGCCCATCACGGCCCCGGAGCCGGACAGGCCCGAGACGAACTCGATCATCAGGGCCTCGACGGCCTCGGCGCTGACGTTGCCCAGGGTCGCCATGGCCTGGGAGATTTCCTTAACCTCGTCGTCGTCCAGCCGCTCCCACAGGGCGGTGTGCTCTTCGCCCAGCGCCAACAGGATGACGGCGGCCTTCTCCGGCCCCGACAGCTTGTTGGGATCGTCGATCGAGGCTTTCTTGTTGACCAGCTTCGCCATCAGCCTTCGGCCACCCAGGTCCGCAGGATGCCGGCCGCGTCATCGGGATGCGACTGAACGAAGTCGGCGACCTTCTTGACCGACGACGCCTTCACCTGACCCTCGATGCGGGCGATGTCGATCTTCTGTTCCATCTCGCTGGGCGCCGGCAGCTGAACCAGCTGAGGCTGGCCGTCCGGGCCGATCACCGTGGTCGCCACGGTCGTGACCGGCACGCCGTTGGCGCCCGCCAGCGCCGGCAGATTGGCCCCGCCGCCCGCCGCCGTCTTCAGCAGAGGACGCAGCACGAAGAAGATCAGCAGCAAGGCGACGACCGTCAGAATGCCCAGCTCGACGAAACGCATGATGTCGTTCTTGGAGAAGTCCAGCAGCGACGACTTTCCGTCCAGACCGCCCTCAATGCCCGTGTCGTGGTTGAAGCGGACGTTGATCACTTCGATCTTGTCGCCGCGTGTCTCGTCGATGCCGGCGGCGGCGGCGACCAGCGACTTGATCTGGGCGATCTCCTCGGCCGTGCGGGGCGCATAGGTCGGCTCGCCCTTGCCGTCCTTGGCGGGCGTCCACTTGCCATCGACCGCGACGGCGACGGCCAGCTTCTTGACCTCGCCCGGCTCCTTGGTCGTGGTCGTGGTGGTCTTGGAGATTTCGTAGTTGGTCGTCTCGGCGTTTTCCGAGTTGGTCGAACCGGCCGGCGTCGCGCCGGGCGCAGCCCCGCCGGGGATGTTGTTCGTCGCGGTCACGCCGCCGTCAGGCTGGGCGCTGTTGTCTGCGGATTGCGAGCCGTTGGTCGTCGTCGAGCGGACGACCTGACCGTCGGGATCGAACTTCTCTTCCTGGGTCGTGGCGCGGCTCTGATCGATGTCGGCCGTGACCTGAACACGGGCGGCGCCGGCGCCCACGACGCCTTCGACGATGTCCTTGATGCGCGCCTGAAGCTGGCTCTCGGTATTGCCCTTGGCCTCGGCGGCGGAAGCCGAGGTGAAGGTTCCGTCGTCGCTGCCGGCCGCCAGGGTGCGGTTCGTTTGGTCCGCGACGGTGACGCGGTCGGGCTTCAGGTTCGGCACGGACGAGGCCACCAGGTTGCGGATCGCCCGCACTTGGTCGCTGGTCAGGTCACGCCCGCCCAGGCCCACCAGAACGGCGGCGGTCGGTTCGCCGGCGGCCGAGGTGAACATCTCGCGGCGCGGCATGGTGATGTGGACGCGGGCGGCGGTGATGCCGCGCATGGACATGATGGTGCGCGACAGTTCGCCCTGCAGGGCGCGCTGTTCGTTCAACTGTTGCTGGAACTCGGTCTGGCCCAGCACCGACTGGCTGTCGAACAGCTCGTAACCAACCGATCCGGACGTGACCAAACCCTTGCCCGCGACCAGCATCCGCGCCGTGCCGACTTCGTCGCGGTTGACCATGATGGTCGAACCGTCGCCCTTGGACGAATATTTGATGCCGGCCTGATCCAGGGCGGCGCTTATCTCGCTGGCCTCGCGCAGATCCAGGTTGGAATAGAGAAGCGCGTCGGGCGCTTGGCCCATGCGCAGCATGATGGCGACCAGCACGGCGGCCACGCCTGCGGCGACGCCGAGGACCGCAGCCAGACGGCCGATCCCGAACTTCTGCAACGCCGCTGTGAAGCCGCCCACGCGTCCCCGCCCCCTACTCGCGGGAGACACGAACGCCCCGCTAGGCAGAAAATGCCGCCTGGATGGTAAACGTCGCGTTAAGACCCGCTTAAGGGCGCGCCCCGCCCGCCTGAAGCTGCGGCAAAACCGCCGGCGCACCGGACGGCAGGGGGGCTGTCGGGTCTCTCAACCACGAGACGACGTCGCGATAGACGATCTCGGCGTCCAGATCGCGGTTCAGCAGATGCCAGCCGTTCGGATACCAGGCGGTCCGCAGCGTTCCGCCCTCCCGCTCGGCCCGCTCAAGCGCTGCCTTCATCGGCCCCTTCTTCACCACCTCGTCGTGGGCGCCGTACATCAGGATGGCGTCGCCCCGAATGCGGCCCAGGCTGCGCGATGAGGCCTCCATCAGATCGACCAGCCCATAGACGGTGTCGAACCGCGTCGCGAGGATGCTCATCGGATCGCGCCCGTTGCGGATCAGCTCCAGCGTATTCGACGAGGCGTGGATGTCGCGGGTGATGAACTCTGGCGGTTCCAGCGCCACGTCGCCCAACGCCCGCGCTGCGATGTTCAGCGCCGTGCTGTTCAATGGTCCTTGCGTCGACCAGCCCCAGACGCCGGGCGCCAGCAGCACGATCCGGTCCGCATCCGGCGGATTGTCGGAGCCGAACGCCGCCGCCGTCACCGAGCCGCCCATGCTCTCGCCCACCACGGCGATGACGGCATGGGGATAGCGGGCGCGCGCCATCGCGGTGATCTCGCGCAGATCATCGCTCATCCGCTGCTGCCCTGCCCATTCGCCCCGCCCCGGCGCCCCGCCGAAGCCACGCTGGTCGTAGGACCAGGTCTCGATACCCTGCTCGGCCCACCAAGGGCCGGCCAAGCGGAAGCTGGCGTCGTGATCGTTCATCCCATGCAGCGCCACGATCACCGCCCAAGGCGCCCCATCCTTTGGCCCCCAATGCAGATACGGCAGGCGCGCGCCGTCCGACATGACCAGCGCCCGATCCTCGACATGGGCGCCGACAAAGCCCGGCGGCGGCGTCAACGGCGGCTGAATGTGGGGTGCGGCGCAGGCCGACAGAATGAGCGCGGCGGTCAGCGGCATAAGTCTGGAGGCGATCAAGGCCATGTGTCCCAAGCAGCGCTCATGATACCACCGGCGAGTCCTTCTCGCTGGAGCGAATGGCCGCCGGATTTGCAGAAGTCAGAATGCGCTGAACCCGTTCCCGGAGATAGGCAAGCACCTCCGCCTCGAACCACGGATTCTTCTTCAGCCAGGCCGTATTGCGCCACGACGGATGCGGCAGCACCAGCAGATCCGGTGCATACTCCCGCCACGCCCTAATCGTTTCGGTCATGGTCCGCTTGGCGTCATCGCCCAGCGCCCACGCCTGGGCATAGCCGCCGACCAGCAGGGTCAGTTCCATCTGTGGCAGGGCGTCCAGCAACTGCGGTCGCCACAGTTCCGCACAGCGTGTCGGCGGTGGATAGTCGCCGCCTTTCGGCGCGGTGCCTGGATAGCAAAAGGCCTGGGCCGCCACCCCGATGCGCGGGTCGGCGTAGAAGGTCTCGTAGTCCACGCCCATCCAATCACGAAGACGATCGCCCGAGGGATCCGTGAACGGCAGGCCGCTCTCGTGGACGCGTCGTCCCGGCGCCTGGCCGCAGATCAGCAGCCGCGTTTCGGGAAAGACCCGCACCACCGGGCGCGGCGTGTGCGGCAGGACGCCCGCGCAGGCGCGACAGGCGCGGATGTCGTTCAGGATATCCTGGAGATCAGTCGTCATCGCCCTCGACGACCGGCGGACGGCGGCTCAGCGCCAGGGCCGTTTCTTCCTCGGTCGCCTGGCGCAGGCGCGTGACGCCGCGGAAATTGTCCGGATCGACCGCCTTGCCCTTCTTGGTGATGGTCAGCTTGCCCTGGCGCATCAGACCCAAAGCGGTCGCGCGGACCTTGGGCAGCATGCGCTGCCACTGCTCGGGCTGTAGCTCTTTGGCCACTTCCGCGGGCTCAATGCTCTTGCCGGGCTCAAGCGCGGCGATTTTGTTCAGGATTGCGGTTTCGATCGGGTCGCTCATTGCGCCTATATGCTGCAACGCACGCCCAGAAGTAAGGCCGAGTCTGCATGCCCAAGAAAATCACCATCACCGAGGGCGAGTTCGCCGGCTGGCAGACCTACGATCTGCACGACACCTTCGACACGGTGGTCGGCCCCTTCTACGGCAAGCCGGATCCCGATGGGCACATGCGCTGCGCCTTCCGCGCCGAGCAGAAGCATATGAACGCAGGCGGGCGGATGCACGGCGGCTGCCTGATGACCTTCGCCGACATCGCCATGTTCCAGATCGCCTATCAGGAGATGGAGGGCGCCTCGGGCGTCACGGTCCAGCTGGACTCAACCTTCATCGACGGCGGCTATGTCGGCGAACTGATCGAGGCCACCGGCCAAGTCACCAAGGCGGGCAAGAGCCTGATCTTCGTGCGCGGCCAGATCAACACCGGCGACCGCCTGCTGATGACCTTCTCCGGCGTCATCCGCAAGTTCACGCCTCGGTGAGACGCGCGCCCTAGCCGAAAACGACGCTCGGCATGGCGCCGACGATGGCCGCGGTCATCAAGGTGGCGAGGAAACCGGCGAACAGGCCCTTCCAGACCATGCCCAGCACCTCTTCGCGGCGTTCGGGCATCAGGACCGAAAGGCCGGTCACGGTGATGCCGACCGAGCCGATATTGGCGAAGCCGCACAGGGCGTAGGTCATCAGCATCCGCGTGCGCTCGGTCATCTCGGCGGCCGGCACCTTGCCCAGGTCGATGAAGGCGACGAACTCGGTCAGGGTCAGTTTGACGCCCAGCAGCCAGCCGGCGACATCGGCGTCCTTCCACTCCACCCCGATCAGCCAGGCGACCGGCGCGAAAATCCAGCCCAGCATCCGCTCGACGGTCAGGGGCGCATCGAACACCACGAACCCGCCCAGCATGACATTGACCAGGGCGACCAGCGCCACGAACACGATCAGCACGGCCGAAATGTTCAGCACGACCATCAGGCCGTCGGACGTCCCTTTGACGATGGCGTCGATGGCGCTGTCGTATTTCAGGGCCGAGTCATAGTCGGCGACGGCGCCGCCCATCCCTTCTTTCTCGGGGATGATGATCCGCGCCAGCAGCACGCCGGCCGGCGCCGACACGATCGAGGCCACCAGCACGTGACCCGCCGCATTGGGCAGCACCGGCGACAGGATCGTCGCATAAGCCACCATGGTCGAGCCGGCGACCGTCGCCAGGCCCACCACCATCATCAAAAAGATCTCGGACCGCGTCAGCTTGTCCAGATAGGCGCGGATCACGATCGGGCTTTCGATCATGCCCAGGAAGATGTTGGCCGCGACCGCCAGGGCCGAGGCGCCGCCCAGCCCCATCGTCTTCTGAAACAGGAAGCCGAAGCCCAAGGTGATCCACTTCAGAATCTTCCAATGCCACAGGAGGGCCGACAGGGCGGAAATCACCAGGATCAGCGGCAGAACCTGGAAGGCGAAGGTGAAGAGCGCGCCTTGGTTGGACACCGCATAGGGTTGGTCCCCGCCGGCCAGATAGCCGAAGACGAACTTCGTTCCCTCGGTCGTGGCGATCGCCAGACCATCCACCGCGCCGGTCACCGCCGCCAGCACCGCCTGCGAACCGGGGATCGCGAACAGGGCCAGCACCAGCCCCGCCTGCACCAGGATCGCGCCGATGGTCAGCCGCCAGGGGAAGGCCTTGCGGTTTTCCGAGATCGCCCAGCAGACCGCGACGATGACGACCAGACCCAGAAGGCTCTGGAGGTTCAGGAGGCTGAACATGGAAAACGTTCCCCGCACCCGGCGCGCCTGCCGGTCTTTATTCGCTTCAAGGACAAAGTGACGCGGCTGGCAAGCGAAACGAAAAAAGGGCGGCCCCTTAAGGGACCGCCCTCATCCTGTCGTCGCGCCTCGGCTTACAGTTGGCCGCGCACCAGCTTGCCGTAGTGATCCATCAGATCCAGCGACAGCGCGCCGGGGGTGAAGCGATATTCGCCCACCTCGGCGACCGGGGTCACCTCGACGGCCGTGCCGGTCAGGAAGCATTCGGTGAAGTCCGTAAGCTCTTCCGGCTTGATCTCACGCACCACGACCTCGATGCCCTTCTCACGAGCGATCTCGATCACGGTCTGGCGGGTGATGCCGTCCAGGATGTGCTCGACGTTCGGCGTATGGATGACGCCGTCCTTGACAAAGAAGACGTTGGCGCCGGTCGCCTCGGCGACATAGCCGCGCCAGTCCAGCATCAGGGCGTCGGCGAAACCGCGACGCTCGGCGGCGTTTTTGGACATGGTGCAGATCATGTACAGACCCGCCGCCTTGGCCGTCGTCGGGGCTGTCGCAGGATCGGGACGACGCCACTTGGACCATTCCAGACGCAGGCCGCGCGCCTTGACCTCCGGGTCAAAATAGCTGGGCCAGTCCCACACGGCGATGGCCAGGTGCACCTTGTTGTTCAGGGCCGAAACGCTGGTCTGTTCCGGGCCGAGGTAGGCGACGGGACGCACATAGCAGTCCGTCAGACCGTTCTTGGCGCAGGTTTCCTTACAGAAGGCGTCGATTTCAGCGACGCTGTAGGGTATCTCGAAATCGAGCAGGTTGGCGGACCGCTTCAGGCGCTCGGAATGTTGCGTCAGCTTGAAGATTTCGCCGCCGTACATACGCTCACCCTCAAAGACCGACGAGCCATAGTGAAGGGCATGGGTCAGAACGTGCGTTTTCGCTTCCCTCCAAGGGACGAAATCGCCATTCACCCAGATGAAGCCGTCACGATCGTCGAAAGGAACGAAGGCCATTGAAATACGTCTCCCGCGAAACTGACGGTCTTAGAGCCGCACGAATCGCTCAGGTCAACGCCGCAAGCGGGGGAAACGTCGCATGAGCATGACGGAATCGCGTTCGCATGGCCGCTCAGGCCCCATCGCCGGCCCCGGCGTCGGTCGCCATCTGCTGATTGTCGACGACGACGATCGCATCCGCGAACTGCTGAAGGAATTCCTGGCGCGCGAAGGCTATCGCGTGACGGGCGCCGCGCACGCGGCCGCCGCCAAGCGGATGATGGAGTTGATCGAGTTCGACTTGGTCGTGCTGGACGTCATGATGCCGGGCGAAAGCGGCCTGGACCTGACCAGCTGGGTCCGCAACAAGGCCGAACTGTCCAAGACGCCGGTCCTGCTGCTGACGGCGCGCGGCGATCCCGAGGACCGCATCGAGGGTCTGTCGCGCGGCGCCGACGACTACATGTCCAAGCCGTTCGAACCGCGCGAACTGGTGCTGCGCATCGACGCCATCCTGCGTCGCACCGGCGGCAAGCCGATCGGTCCGAAGGAGATCAAGCTGGGCACCGCCGTCTTCGACATGGAACGGCTGGAGTTGAGCCGTGACGGCGCGCCCCAGCGTCTGACCGAGGCCGAGGCCCAGTTGCTCAAGACCCTGGCGCTTCATGCCCATGCTCCGGTCGAGCGGATGAGCCTGTCGCCCGACACCGCCGACATCACCGGCCGCGCCGTGGACGTCCAGGTGACGCGCCTGCGCCGCAAGCTGGAGGTCGATCCCAAGAACCCGCGCTATCTCCAGACGGTGCGCGGCGTCGGCTATATGCTGGCTCCCGACTGAGCCGATGCGGCTTCTGCCCGCCTATCTGTGGCCGCGCTTTCTGAAGCGGCGCCTGCCGACCTCGCTCTGGGGCCGGTCGCTGCTGATCATCGTCCTGCCGGTGCTGGTCATGCAGATGGCGGTGACCTGGGTCTTCTTCGACGCCCACTGGCAGACGGTGACCGCGCGCCTGTCCGAAGGCCTGGCCGGCGACATCGCCTGGGCCGTCGAGAGCTATGAGGACGACCCCAGCCCGGCGAACCTGGACAAGCTGGCCAATCGCGCCGAGCGATCCATGTCCCTGTCCATCGTGCTTCAGGATGGGCGCACCCTTCCGACGGAAGAACGCCGCGGCGCCATCGGCGTGGTGGACCGGGTGCTGGACAAGGCCTTGGATGCGCGTCTGGACCGCCCCTACTGGTTCGACACCACCCGCTATCCCGCCTACGTCGACATCCAGGTGCAGGAGCCGCAAGGGGTGTTGCGCATCATCGCCCCGCGCGAGCGCGCGGTGGCGACGCAGGCTCATATCTTCGTCCTATGGCTGGCGGTGGCGACCGTTCTGTTGATGGGAGTCGCCATCCTGTTCATCCGTAATCAGGTCCGCGCCATCGAGCGTCTGGCCGACGCGGCCGAAGCCTTCGGGCGCGGCGAAACCGTGCCCCGGTTCAAGCCGCACGGCGCGCGCGAGGTCCGCGCCGCCGCCGTCGCCTTCATGGCCATGCGAGACCGGATTCAGCGCCACATCGATCAACGCACCGCCCTGCTCGCCTCGGTCAGCCACGATCTGCGCACGCCCCTGACCCGTCTGCGCCTCGAACTGGCTCTTGCTCCACCTTTCAAGCGCCAGTCCGCCATGCGGGGCGACCTGGACGAGATGGAGCATATGATCGACGAATACCTCGACTTCGCCCGTGGCGAAGCGGGCGAACCACCCAAGCCGGTGTCGATTTCCGACCTGTTGAACGCGGCCGGCGAGGATGCAAAACGTGCTGGCGCCGAGGTCGAGGTGGTGGTCGCCGACGGGCTGACGGCCTCGGTTCGCCCCCTCGCCTTCAAGCGCGCCCTGGTAAACCTGGCCGGCAATGCCGCCTCGCACGGCGAGCATGTGCGGCTGTCGGGCCGCGCCCTGGCGTCAGGCGGGCTGGAGATCATCGTCGAGGACGACGGTCCCGGCATCCCCGAGGCCATGTATGACGAGGCCTTCCGGCCCTTCTCGCGCCTGGACGACTCTCGCAACCAGAACCGCAAGGGCGTCGGTCTGGGCCTCGCCATCGCGCGCGATGTGGCGCGCGGCCACGGTGGCGACGTCACCCTGGATCGCAGCGAACTGGGCGGGTTGAAAGCGACGATCCGCATCCCGGGCGCGGTCAGCGTCGCCGAGCCCGCTAAGGTTTGAAAGCTTTCATCAGCAGGGTCTGGCGGAACGGCGCTGCAAGGGTCATCTTGAGGGCGACAGGGCTTGGAGATGATTTCGATGCGTAAACTCGCCTTCTTTGCACCCTTGGCCGCGACACTCGCCGTCGCCGCCATGGCTCAGGCTCAAGCGCCGACGGTGAACGTTACGGTCGGGCCGCAGCTTCAGCGCGAGGTCGAAAAGCTCGGCGACCGCGAGGTCAACGAACAGATCGCCGGCCTTCAGGCCGAGGTCGGCAAGGCCTTGGCCCAGCGTTATCCGGGCGCGACCGCCAATCTGGTGCTGGTCGATCTGAAGCCCAACAGGCCGACGTTCGAACAGGTCCGTCAGACGCCCGGCCTCGACCCGATCCGCAGCGTGTCCGTCGGCGGCGCGGCCATCAAGGGCGAGATCGTGATGGCGGACGGCGTGACGCGGCCCGTGGACTATTCCTACTTCACGCCCAGCATCGACGACGTCTGGGGCTACAGCGTCTGGCGCGACGCCGACCGCGCATTCGAGCGCTTCGGCGATCAGATTGAGCGCGGACGCTTCTAGCCCATCTCGCGGTTGCGTCTGACCGCCGCCGCGACCGTCTCGTCCAGCATCGCCGTCAGGCGGCCGTCCCTCGCCATGGCGTCAAGCCCGGCGCGGGTCGAGCCGAAAGGCGAGGCGATGCGCCCGATCAGGGCCTCCAGCGTGTCGTCGCCCATGGAGTCGGCTGCGGACCTCAGGGTCGCGCGCGCCAGAACATCCGCCGTCGCCGCATCCAGACCCGCCGCCTCCCCGGCGCGCGCCAGGGCTTCGGTGAATGCGTAGAAATAGGCCGCGCCCGATCCGGCCACCGCCGTCGCCGCGTCCATCAGGGCTTCGTCCGCCAGCACCACGGTCTCGGCCATCGGTTCGAACAGCGTGCGACCGATGTCCTCAGCGCGCCGGTCCGCCGACCAGACAGAGGCCACGCCGCGTCCACGCGACACGCCGGTCGTCGGCATCACCCGCACGATGGGCCAGCCTCCTAGGCCTTCCGCCAGCGTCGGCGCCGTCACGCCCGCCATGACCGACAGGATGACGGCTCGGTCATTCAGGAACGGCGCCAGCGGAGCCATTACTTGACGCCACATGGCCGGTTTCACCGCCAATACGATCACCGCCGCCTCGGTCAGGACCTCCAGCGGCGGATTGATCCGCGCGCCTTTGGTCCGCGCCATCTCGGCCGCTGGCTTTTCTGACGGGCTGAGAATGACCAGGTCGGACGCCGCCACCGTCTCGGTCAGCAGCCAGCCTTCCAGAATGGCGGAGCCCAGCCGGCCGCAGCCGACCAGGACAACGGGACCCGGCACAGATGCCGCGCTTGGCATCAGGCGGTGCCGACGGTCTCGAACAGGCAGGCGTCGATCGCCTCCTGCGGCTTCTTGTTCCCGCGCACCATGAAATCGAAGGCGGGGTAGTAGCGATCCGAAGCCTCGATGGCCGCGTCGATCATCGACGCCGCCTGGGCCAAGGTCGGGCGCTCGCCCATCGGCAAGGCCAGCGAGTGACGGAAGACGATCTCCCCGTCCTCGGCCCAGACTTCGAAATGCCCCATCCAAGTGCGCTGGTTGATCAGGCCGACCAGTTCATAGGCCGCCGTCTTGCGGCTTTTGGCCACCTTCAGATCCAGCGCGCAGCACAGCTGAAGACAGTCGCCCTCGGGACGCCAGGCGAACCATAGCTCATAGTCCTTCCAGTCGCCGGCCAGAGCAAAGGCGAGGTCGCCGTCGTCGGTGCGGTCGAACGGAAGATTCTCGGCCGTGAGCACATGCTCGACGACCTCAAGCGGGTCGAAGGGCACGTCCACTTCCTCGGGCCGGGCGATGTCCATCAAGTGTCTTTCACGCTGCGTCCGCGAGAATCGCGGGCGTTAACAGAACGGTAAGCCTGTTCGCAGATTCGGCTCAACCGGCTGCGTCCCCGGGTTGAGTTCCATCTGTGGACGTTCCCTTCGCGGGCTTTGCAGCCGGCTTTTGGGCGGCCTTCAGCTCTACGATCTCGGCACGCAGAGCGGCGATCTCGTCCTTCAGAACATCAAACTCGTCGCGGCGGACCAGGTCCATCTCGGCGGCGATCCGGTCGGTCTGGGCGCGCCAGGCGGTCTTGGCCTCTTCGCCTGCGGCCTGGGCCAGGCCCATGGCGCCGGTCGTCAGCTTGGCGAACTCGTCCAGGATGGGATTGCGGGTCTGCATGGCGGCTCCGACCTCAACGTCGTTAACGAAGGTTCACCGACTATGGTGAACGAAACCTTTCTTTCTGCTGCTTCGCGGACTCCATCAAGGCGTTGTTATTCGTCTTCACAGGCGACGGACGCAGCGACGCTTGCTAAACCGCTTTTCAGAGACTGCCCTTCACAGGAACGCCCCTTGCCCTTTCCCGAATTCGATCCGGTTCTGATCCACCTCGGACCGCTTCCGATCCGCTGGTACGCCCTGGCCTATGTCGCCGGCATCGTTCTGGGCTGGTGGTACGCCGCGCGCCTGGCCAAGACCCAGCGACTGTGGGCGCCGGGCAAGCCGCCGGTCACCACGACGCAGCTGGACGACCTGGTGCTGTGGATCGTGCTGGGCATCATCCTGGGCGGCCGGCTCGGCTACGCCCTCTTCTACAAGCCAGCCATGTACGGCCAGTTGTTCACCGGCCAGACGCTGGGCGAACGGTTCGAACTGTTCCAGCTCTGGACCGGCGGCATGAGCTTCCACGGCGGCTTCCTGGGCGTGGTCGTGGCCATCGTCCTCTATGCCCGCTCACAGAAGATCGACATGCTGCGCCTCGGCGACCTCGTCGCGCCCGTGGTGCCCATCGGCCTGATGTTCGGCCGCCTGGCCAACTTCATCAACGGTGAGCTGTGGGGCCGCGAGACGACCGTTCCTTGGGCCGTGCGCTTCTGCAACGCCCGCATCGAACAGATGTACGGCTTCTGCCCCGCCGGCGACGCACCCCGCCACCCCAGCCAGCTCTATGAGGCCGGACTGGAGGGCATCGTCCTGTTCTCCATCCTGTCCATCGCGATCTGGAAGTTCGATCTGCTCAAGAAGCCCGGCTACATCACCGGCCTGTTCCTGGTCGGCTACGGCGTCTGCCGCGCCGCGCTGGAAAATGTGCGCGAGCCGGACTTCGGCATGCCCGACTTCCCGTTCGGCCTGACCATGGGCATGATGCTGTCGATCCCGATGATCCTGGTCGGCGCCTGGCTGATCTGGCGCGCCTGGAAGCGGCCGCCCGTCGCAGCATGAGCGAGGCCGAAACCCTCAAGGCCCGTCTGGCGCGAGAGATCGCCCTGACGGGTCCGATGACGGTCGCCGACTACGTCACCCGATGCCTGCACGATCCCAGGGGCGGCTACTATGCCTCACGCCCTGATCTGGGCGCACGCGGCGACTTCATCACCGCCCCCCTGGTCAGCCAGATGTTCGGTGAACTGATCGGCCTGTGGGCGGTCGAGACCTGGAACCGGCTGGGCGCCCCCGAACGCTTTCGCCTGGTCGAGGTCGGCCCCGGCGACGGAACCCTGATGAGCGACGCCCTGCGCGCGGCCCGCCTGGTTCCCGGTTTCTTGGAAGCCTGCGACCTGATCCTGATCGAACCCAGCGCCCCCTTGCGCGAGCTTCAGGCCAAGGCCCTGGCCGGCGCCGACCTGTCGCCGCGTTGGGTGCGGGATCTGACGCGGATCGAGACCGACGCCCCCGTCATCCTGATCGCCAATGAGTTGCTGGACTGCATGCCCGCGCGCCAGTTCGTTCGCACCGACGGCGGCTGGGCTGAGCGGCGCATCGGCGTCACCGACGAGGGCGACCTGATCTTCGGCCTGACCGCCATCTCCGGCGGCTTCCACAAGCCGGACTTCAATATCGCGCCGGGCGGCATCCTGGAAATCTCGGAGCAGCAGGCCCTCTTCGGCCGCGACCTGGGCCTGTTGATGAAGGCCGCTTCGGGCGCCGCCCTGCTGATCGACTACGGCCGCGCCCGGCCCGAGGCCGGCGACACGCTTCAGGCCCTGCGTCGACACCAGAAGGTCGATCCCCTCTCGACGCCGGGCGAGGCCGACCTGACGCAATGGGCCGACTTCCCCCTGGTCATGGAGGCTGCGGTCCGCACCGGCGCCGATGTCACCGGCTGCCTGCCGCAGGGCGAGTTCCTGCGCCTGCTGGGCATCCAGGCCCGCGCCGAAGCCCTGACGACCAGCCGTCCCGCAGCCGCTGCGGTCATCGCCCGCCAGCTCGACCGCTTGACCGGCGACGATCAGATGGGACGCCTGTTCAACGCCGCCGCGATCTTTGCGCCCCGATCCCTGGTCGTGCCCGGCTGGGACGCCTGATATAGGTGGGGGCATGAGCGATCTGGCCCCCATCACCCATCCGCTTCTGACCGCCGCGGGCATCGCCCACGGCTTCTTCACCCGCGCGGGTGGGGTCTCGACCGGCATCTACGAAGGCCTGAACGCCGGCGTCGGCTCAAAGGACGATCCCGCCGCCGTCGCCGAGAACCGCCGCCGCGTCGCCGCCCATTTCGGCGCCGACGCCGATCATCTGAACGGCTGCTACCAGATCCATTCCGCCGTCGCCCGCGTGGCGGAAGGCTCCTGGCATGGCGACAGACCCGAAGGCGACGCCGTCGTCTCGGCCGAGCCCGGCCTGTTGTGTTCCGTCCTGACCGCCGACTGCGCGCCGGTGCTGCTGGCGGATCCCGAGACCCGCATCGTCGCCGCTGTCCATGCCGGCTGGAAGGGCGCCCTGGGCGGCGTGATCCATTCCGCCGTCGCCGCCATGCAGGCCCTGGGCGCCGATCCCCGCCGCACCCTGGCCGTCGTCGGCCCGTGCATCGCCCCCGCCAGCTACGAGGTCGGCGTCGATTTCGAGGACCGCTTCACCCACCACGACCCCGGCGCCGACCGCTTCTTCCACCCCGGCGAGACCGACGACAAACGCCAGTTCGACCTGCCCGGCTTCGTCCTGTGGCGGCTCCAGCAAGCCGGCCTCGGCCAGGCCGTCTGGACCGGCCACGACACCTGCGCGGATGCGGAACGGTTCTTCTCCAACCGCCGGGCGTTCCAGCACGGCGAACCGGATTTCGGACGGTTGATCAGCGTGATCGGGGCTTAGCGCATAAAGCCTCTCCCTCCCCGTTCCGGGGAGGGTCGTCGCGCAGCGACGGGGTGGGGGCGACCCGATAGGGCGCACTTGCCTGATGTAAGAAGAGGTCTGTGGGGCGTCACTTGGCCCTCCCCACCCGGTCTCGCCTGTGGCTCGACCACCCTCCCCGTTCCGGGGAGGGAAAACGCGCGCTCAGCCCACCCGCGCCAGCTCCGGCACGCGCGTCACTTCGCGCCACGCATGTGGCGCAGCCAGCAGCGCCCGCACCAGACGGTTGTTCAGCGCGTGGCCCGCCTTGTAGCCCTCGTAGCGGCCCAGCAGGGGCGCGCCCAGGACATACAGGTCGCCGATGGCGTCCAGCGCCTTGTGACGCACGAACTCGCGTTCCATGCGCAAGCCGCCGGGGTTCAGGATCTCGTCGCCGTCGATGACCACGGCGTTCTCCAGCGAGCCGCCGCGCGCCAGACCCGCCTGACGCAGGGCCTCGACCTCATGGGCGAAGCCGAAGGTGCGAGCGGCCATGATGTCCTTGCGGAACGTCGGCTCGTCCACGACGAAGTCGATGATCTGGTTGCCGATCACGGCTGACGGGAAGTCGATCTCGAACCGCATCTCGTAACGGTCGCACGGCAGCAGGGCCGCGTGCTTGTCGCCCTCGGTGACGTGGACCGTCTCAAGGATCTCGATATAGCGCTGCGGCGTCGGCTGCGGACGGAAACCCGCCCGGTCCAGCAGTTGCACGAACTCCAGCGCCGACCCATCCAGGATCGGCAGCTCCGGTCCGTCCACCTCGATCACGGCGTTCGACACGCCCAGCGCGGCGAAGGCGGCCATCAGATGCTCGATGGTCGACAGGCGAACGCCCGCGCCGTTCTCGATCATGGTGTTCAGGCGGGCGTCCACGACGGCCTCGCCCGACACCGGAATGCGGTTGTCGCGGTCGGTGATGTCGGTGCGCACGAAGACAATGCCCGTGCCCGACGGCGCAGGCCGAACCGCCAGCCGCACGCGGCGGCCGGTATGCACCCCGACGCCGGCGATGATGGCCGGGGCGACGATGGTGTGTTCGTGATGGTCGTTTCTGACCGACAAACTCAAACTCGCTCTTGGTTCTGCGCGCCGCACCCTGTGCGGATTACGCCCTAGGTTTCATGTAGCGGGCATGCCGCAACTGCGAAATCAAAGTCCGGTTTCGGATTGTTTCGGTCTGGGACATATCCTGAAACGAAGAACGCCCCGGAGCCGGGCTCCGGGGCGTTCCATCGTCACTTGGGTTGTCTAGTTGGCCAGACGGCGGAGAAAGGATGGGATTTCCAGGTCGTCATCGGCCTGTCCCGCCTCCGGTTCCGATTGCTGCGCCGGTTGGACCGACCCACGCGCTTGATGCGTGGACTGGGGTGCATAGGAGGCCTCGTGTTGAGGCTGGGTGCGCTTGCCGCGACCGAACAGGCTCCAGCCGCTGCGACGGTGATCGCGGTCATCATAACCGTCGTCGGCCTGGGGCTGCGCGACAGGCGCGGCGCGTTCACGTTCGGCGTACAGGTCGCCCTGCGGCGCAACGCGAGGGGCCGGGGCGCGGGTCTCATATTCCTCGACCCACGGATCGACGATGGGGTCCAGCGGGCGCGGCTGCTGTTCGGCGACGCGGATCACCGGCTCGGGGCGCGGTTCCGGCTCGCGAGCGGCTGGGGCCTGAAAGGTCGGCACGACCGGCGCCGCCTCGATGCGGGGCTCGGGCGCACGCGGAGCTTCCGCACGGACCGGCTCGCGATAGGTATCCCGGGTCGGCTCCGGCGAACGCGACTGCTGCGTGCCGTACAGGCCGCCGGCCGAACGGCGGGCGTCATGACCGGCCAAAGGCGCGCTGGCGGCCGGTGGGGCGATGGGTTCGATACGCTTGATCTCGCCCTCGTCCATGCCGGTGGCGACGACGGAGACGCGGATCTTGCCATCCAGGGCCGGATCGAAGGCCGCGCCGAAGATGATGTTGGCGTCGCCGTCCACTTCCGCGCTGATGGCGTTGGCGGCCTCGTCGACTTCCAGCAGGGTCATGTCCAGACCGCCGGTGATGTTCACCAGCACAGCCTTGGCGCCCTTCAGCGAGGTCTCGTCCAGCAGCGGGTTGGCGATGGCGTTCTGGGCGGCCAGCAACGCGCGGTCGTCGCCCGAGGCCTCGCCCGTACCCATCATCGCCTTGCCCATCTCGGACATGACGGCGCGCACGTCGGCGAAGTCCAGGTTGATCAGGCCGGGCAGGATCATCAGGTCGGTGATCGAACGCACGCCCGAGTGCAGCACCTGGTCCGCCATGCCGAAGGCGTCGGCGAAGGTGGTGCGTTCGTTGGCGACGCGGAACAGGTTCTGGTTCGGAATGACGATCAGGGTGTCGACGTAGCGCTGCAGCTCGGCGACGCCCGCGTCGGCCAGGCGCATGCGGTGACGGCCTTCGAAGGTGAAGGGCTTGGTCACGACGCCGACGGTCAGGATGCCGCGATCACGCGCGCACTTGGCGATGACGGGCGCCGCACCGGTGCCGGTGCCGCCGCCCATGCCGCAGGTGATGAAAACCATATGCGCACCTTCCAGGTGCTGATGGATCTCGTCGGCGGATTCCTCGGCGGCGTTCATGCCGACTTCGGGATGGGCGCCCGCGCCCAGGCCCTGGGTGATGGTCTCGCCCAGTTGAATGCGGCGATCTGTCTTGGCGAAGCTGAGGTGCTGCGCGTCGGTGTTGGCCACGACGAACTCGACCCCTTCGAGGCCGGCGTCGATCATATTGTTCACGGCGTTGCCGCCGGCGCCGCCGACGCCGAACACGACGATGCGGGGCTTCAGTTCAGTGTGTTGCGGCTTGACCAATGAGAGCGACATTTTCTGTTTCCGACCTGCTGACCCGCCCCTTCAAACCAACCGACCGCCCCGCCGAATCGCTTTGGTTATGAGCGCGTTAAGGATTGCGCCCATGAAGGTTAAGAGAAGGTTACGGCGATAATGTGAGTCGGACCGAAGAACACCCCAAACCGAAAGCGTTGCTGGAGTTTTGTTGTCGAGAACGAAAAAGGGCGGCTCTTTCGAGCCGCCCTTTCCGTCCACAAGCTTCGCCTAGAAGAGCCGGTAGTTCAGACCGACAAAATAGCGTCGGCCATACGGATCGAAGGTCGATGCGAACCCGAGGTACAGCGGCGGTTCCGCATCGAACGCGTTGGTAACACCGCCTCTCAGGACGACCTTGTCATTGACATTGTAACGGACGGTGAAGTCATGCCGGACAAAGTTACCTGTGGTGTACCAATCGGTCGGTTGACCATCGGCATTGCCGCTAATGATCACATCACGCGTCTTGACCAAATCCTGAGAAGCCATCCAGTCGGCGTTCCAAGTCACGGAGAAGTTGCGATTAGGCGACCAGGTCAGGCGGGAGACGCCTTCCATACGCGGATAGAACACTCCGGTGGTCAGGTCGGAGAAGAAGTTGGGGTTCACAAGGCTGGTGAACTGCTTCTGCTCAATCAGCCACAGGGCGTTCATAGTGTAGTCAAAGCGACCAAAGTTAACGCCAAACACATCCTGGGTTTCGAACCCATAGGTCGCGCTGATGTCCAGTCCGCGGGTCTCCAGCTTCGCAAAGTTTAGCGATTGCAGGATAAAGCCGCCGATGGGATCTCCGGTCGGCGCGCCAACCTTGAAGACGTTGTACGGATCAACGTTGGCGTTCGGATTGTTGCGACGAACCAGCGCGCAAGTGACGGGGTCGAGATTGGGACCATTGACGCAGGCCTCAGCAATCGCTTGGCCGCCAGGGGTTACGATCACATCGTCGATTTCGATCTCATAGTAGTCGAGCACCAGCGAGAAGTTCGGAACAAACCGAGGGCGCAGAATGGTCGAGAAGGTGAAGGACTTGGATGTTTCAGGACGCAGCGCAGGATTCCCGCCCAACGAGCTGGCAATACCACCGCTGTAAGTCGGGCGGTAGTCGTCGTTGATCGTCGTGGTCGTCTGACCAAAGTCGTAGGTGAGCCCACGCTGAGAGGCCAAGGCCGTGCAGTTCGCGATGCGGTTAGCACGAATTTCCGTGGCGTTGTCTCCGGCGAACGCCGCGATGACACGGGTGTCGCAAGGATCAGAGAAGTTGTTGACGAACGTCTGCGAGAACGGGCGGAAGTTCTCCGTCAGGTTCGGCGCGCGGAACGACGTGTTGTAGCTCGTTTTGAACATGATATCGCGGATCGGGCGATAAACGAGGCTCACCCCATACACGTCGCCTGTCCCAGCGGTCGTATAGTCAAAATACCGATAAGAGCCGCTGAGCTCTGCGAACTCGCCAAGCGCACTATCTTTGAACAGCGGGATAGCAACTTCGGCGAACGCCTCTTTGGTTTCATATTCAGCGCCGGTGAAGTCCGCTCCGGTATTGAGCTGCAGAACACGGCCTGCGGTGTCGCGATCACGACCGATACCTTCGGTGTATTCACGGCGGTACTCGGCGCCCAACGAGAAGCCGATTGGACCAGCGCCCCAGAAATCTCCCAGCTCGCCTCCGAACGTGGCGACCGCGCTTTCCTGAATGTTCTTTTCCTGCACGCGAACGAAGGCGGAAATGTAGTCGATTGCGGCAGCCGACTGGTTGCCTGCGCCGAATACGTTCAACGGCACGCAGCCTGCGACCTCAGGATTGGACGACGGGTTGGCATAGGTAGTCGCTGTCGTGAACGGGTTCTGCTCGGTAATCGGAAGGCCTTGCGCATTCAGCAATCGGACGCGGCAGACGATCTCGCCGGGACGGCCGTTCACCAGACCTGCAGTATCTACCACGGAATCCATGGCATGGCCGAAACGGATCGCATCCGGTCCCGTCTCTACGTTGAGATTCTTCATTTCACCGTAGACGTAGGACAGACCCCAGTTGACGTTGTTGATGAAGCCCAAACGGTCGTAGTCGCCTTCCAGCGCAGCGACATATCGCTGCACTTCACGATTGTTGGTCTGGGTGCGGGGAATGCCGAAACCGCGGTGAAGCGCGATCGGCGCATTGACGGTGCCAAGCGTCGCGCCGGCGGTTGTGTTGGTCGGATCTCCATAAGAGGTAAAAGTGTTGCCCCGAATGGCGTCTCGCAGGTTAGCCGGCAGGAAAGCGTTGTCCGTACGCGTGCTGAAGGTGGATGAGCCCGAGATCAAACCTGGAGTGGTCGTAGTACCCGTACCAGCACCCAGCGACGCATCGACGACATAAATGTCCCAGAACGAATACTGACCTTGGTCGTATGCATCTTCGGTCGTATATTTGGCTTCAAGCGTTCCTCGAATATTGTCGCTGAACTTGAAGTTTGCGCCAACTTGATAGCGCTGAGCTTCCTGATCCGGGAAGCGCGTCAAGGCGTCGAACGCCGTGATGTTTACGGGCTCGCCGTCACCACCGATATTGTACGGACGGTTCGCGCCCGTTACGCCGACCCGCTGACCGAAGTTGGCCAGACGCGCTGTCGTGCCGTCAAACCAGTATGTGTAAGACGGATCTACGTTGAAACAGTTCGACGATGTTGAGAAGCTGCGGCACGCGGCGACGGGGACATCAGGATCATTGAACTGGCTGGGTCGCTGCATGTTGGCAAGCGTTGTCGTTCCCCACAACGGCCGATCCAGTCGACGCACGTTGAAGAACTCGCCCGTATCGATGATGCCGTCGGATGCCGGACCAATCGCCGGATTGGTCGGATCAGCGTCGATGCCCAGAGCGATTCGGCTGCGACGCAGCCAGTCGATCTGATCCGAGCGAACCTCGTCAGCCTTCTCGTATTCACCGAAAGCGTAAAGATTCAGACGATCGTCCAACAAGTTGACGCCAGCCAACGCCGAGACCCGACGCGTGGCGGCATCACCACCCTCGGTCAACTGACCGTAGTTCGCGTCAATCTCCAAACCCTCGTAATCACGACGGAGAGTATAGTTGATAACGCCGGAGACAGCGTCTGCGCCATACACCGACGACGCACCACCAGTGATAATCTCAATGTTATTGATCAACAGGCGCGGGATGGTGGACACGTCCACAGAAAGCACGCCCGCTTGCGAACCGACATGACGACGCCCATCAATCAAGGTCAGCGTCCGGCCGCTGCCCAAAGAGCGCAGGTTGGCGAACTCGAGACCGCCGTCATTTAGGCCTGTTCCGGTGGTGTCCGAAGGAACGAGCGAGTTTGACAACGCCGGGATCGTCGCGAGGTAATCGATCACAGTGGGCAGGCCGGTTTCGAGCAGTTGCTCGCGCTGGACCTGGATAATAGGCGCGGCGACCGTGGTTGGATCGCGCCGAATACGAGAGCCTGTAACGACGACTTCCGAGACGGTGGCCGCTTCCTCATCCTGCGAAGTCGAGGCGGGCGCCTGGCTCTGCGCCATGGCAGCGGTGCTCGCCAGAATGCCGGCGAGGACCGTAGTCCCAAACAGATATCGGCGGTTCATAATCATTCATTGTCCCCAATATGTCAGCTCGCCCTCAAGACGGACGCGAGATCATAAAATTCTCGTAACGCAATTGAGGCAGCTCTAAAACGTTTCTGACACATTTCAGACACGACATAACGCCGGTGTAGCAGCCAAGACACAGGGTTATGTTACCCTAGAAGGCGGTTCCGACTAGCCGCGCTGGTAAATTGTTGCGTCACAAACCTCTATTGGCGATTTTTATGTCTATATTTCGGATCTCAAGGGTATTTTTGTTGCCATTTGGGCATGCTTGGATCGTCTGATACGAGCCGAAAATACGCCGCATTCAGAGGTTGTCGCGCAGCCAGCCGGCCACACGGCCCACCACGTTGCCACGGTGGACGCGCGGCGCATCCGCAGCCGTGATTTGCCGCGCCATCAGCTTCCGCGCCGAGACCGCTTCACGCGGGCCGTAGGCGGCGCGGAGGAGGACGCCGGCCGTGGCGCAGAAAGCGGGGCCGGAGGCGGCGTCGGCCAAATGTGGCGCCCGTTGGGGTTTTCCGAGGCGGACAGGACGGTCGAAGACGCGCACCGCCAGTTCGCGCACGCCGTTTAGCTGACTGGCCCCGCCGGTCAGAACGAGGCCCGCGCCGGGCTCCAGGCCGACGCCGGCATTTTTCAGCCGATCACGGAGCAGTTCGAGGGTTTCCTCGACGCGAGGCGCGATGACGGTCTTCAGCATGGCGCGCGGGACGATGACGGGGCCGGCCGAGGCGTCCTCGCCGCGCGGCGGGGCCTCCAGCATTTCGCGGTCCTCGTTGGCGCTGGCCATGGCCGAGCCGTGCAAAGTCTTCAGCCGCTCGGCGCCCGCCTTGGACGTCGACAGGCCTCGCGCGATGTCGGATGTCACATGGTCGCCGCCGACGTTCAGGCTTTCGATATGCAGCAGCGACCGCCCGCCCCAGACGGCAGCGCTGGTCGAGCCGCCGCCCATGTCGATGCAGACGGCGCCCAGGTCCATCTCGTCCTCTTCCAGCGCGGCCAGAGACGAGACGACGGGTGCGGCGGCCACGCCCTGCAGGTCCAGGTGGGCCAGCTCCAGACAGTGGCTCAGGGTCGTGAAGACGTTCTCGGCCATGGAGACGACCAGCAGGTCCAGCCCCAGCGAGCCGCCGCGCATGGCGCGCGGATCATGGACGCCGCGCGCGCCGTCGACCGACCAGGCGATGGGCAGAACGTGGATCGGGCGGCGGTTGGGCAGGCGGATCTGAGCCAGGGCCATGCCGATGGCACGCGCCAGATCGGCGTCGCCGACCGGATTGGCCCCCAGCGAGACGCGGGCCTGCACCCGGTGGCTGGCCATCTGGCCGATGGCGGTTGTGACAACGACGCCGGAAACCGGGCTTTGGGCCGCGCGCTCGGCGCGTTCGACGGCGTGGCCGATGGCCTGGGCCGCCTCGTCCATGTTGATGATCGCCCCGCCCCTCACGCCCTTGGACTGGACGTGGCTGGCGCCCGCGACGCGGATGGTGCGGTCTGCGTGACGCACGCCGTCCGGCTTCATGATGAAGCACGAGACCTTGGACTGGCCGATGTCCAGCGCAGCGACCACGGGCGCACGACCGGCGCGAGGATCCATGCCCCGACCGTGATCATTCGCCGCGCCGCGTTGCTTGGTCATATCTCTACGGTCCTTAGGCGTCGCCGGCGGGTCGCACGGCGACCTCGTCCGGGGTTCTGAGATCGACACGGGCAAAGCCCAGGTCGAGCAGGCGTTCGCGCTGGTCCAGCGCATCGAGGCGGATCAAAGCCGCCTCCTGTTCGGTGGCGGGAAGCTGGATCAGGCTGCCGTCCTTCAGACGCAGGTCCCAGCGGCGCTCATCCACGCGCACCAGGGCGTCCACCATCCCCATTAGTCGCGGGCGCTGGGCCAGCAGAGGCAGGATTTCGCCCGCCGCCACGTCGGCGCCCTTGCCCACGACCAGCGGCAAGGTCGGATAGCGACGCGCGTCGGCGCCGTCGATGACCTGGCCCCGGTTGTCGATGACCTTGATCTGACCAGCCTCCTGCCAGACGGCCAGGCGGTCGTGTTCCTTGACCTCGACGATCAGGGTGTCGGGCAACAGGCGCACCACGCGCGCTTCCTTGACCCAACCCACGTCCTGAACCCGCGTGCGAATGGCGTCCAGATTCAGGCTGGTGATCGGCTGACCGGAATACAAGCCCAGCGCGCGCTGGATCGCCGGCTCGGCCTCGGACGACGCGCCGGTGATGTGCACCCGCTTCAGCGTCAGGCCCATACCGGCCGTCACATTATCCAGGCCATGCGAAACCGAGGCGCCGATCCGCTCGGCACGAGCGCCCGTGGCCAGAACCCCGACCAGCAGCAACGCGCCGGCGCCCAGGGCGATCACGGCGGTGCGCGGCGAAATATCGACACGGCCGATGGCGGCCATCTTGCCGGGAACGGCGGACGCATTCTGGGCCCCGCCGCGCGACCGTCCTCCGCCCTTGGAAGCCGAACCGCGTTGTGGAGCCTGATTAGAACCCTGTCGCCGGCCACCGCGAACTACCGCGGGCATGAGGCGTCCTCCACCATCCACCGAACCAGATCGTCATAGCTCACCCCGGTATGGGCGGCCTGCTCGGGCGCGAGCGAAGTCGGGGTCATGCCGGGCTGAGTATTCACCTCCAACAGGACCAGATCGTCCTTAACATCATCATAACGGAAGTCGGATCGCGACACGCCGCGGCACCCCATGGCGACGTGCGCCGCCTCGGCCTGACGCAGCGCCTTCTCGAATACATGCGGCGGCAGGACGGCCGGCAGGACGTGCACCGAACCGCCCGGCGCATATTTGGCCTCGTAATCGTAGAAACCCTTGGTCGGGGTGATGTCGGTGACGGTCAGGGCGCGCGGCCCCGTCGCCTCGCCAATCACCGCGACGGCCAGTTCCTTGCCGGCGATATAGGGTTCGACCATGACCTGCTCGCCATAGGCCCACTCCGGATAGCCGACCTCGGCCTGCGGACCGTTGGCGCCTTCGGGCACCAGGAAGACCCCGACGGACGAGCCTTCGGCGTTCGGCTTGATGATGTAGGGCGGGTCGATAACGTGGCGGCTGGCGACCTCATGGCGATCATACAGGCCGCCGCCCGGCACCTTGATGCCCGCCGCGCGCAGCACGGCCTTGGACTTGTCCTTGTCCATCGCCAGGGCCGAGGCCAGCACGCCCGAATGGGTGTAGGGGATCTTCAGCGTCTCAAGCACGCCCTGGACGCAGCCGTCCTCGCCCCAGGCGCCGTGCAGGCAGTTCAGCACCACATCGGGCTTGATCAGGCCGGACAGCACATTGGCCAGGTCGCGCCCGGCGTCCACGCGACTGACGCGCACGCCCTGCCGCTCCAGCGCCTGCGCGCACTGCTCGCCCGACGAGAGGGACACCTCCCGCTCTGCGGAAAGGCCGCCCATCAGAACGGCGACATGAAGAGAAGAGAAGGGGCGGGTCATCGGCGGCTCCAGAACCGACTGGATGCCGCGCAGGTCGTTAACAGCCCGTCAACCAAACCGTAATGGCGTCACTGAAGTGTTGATGGTGCCGGTCGTTTCGACCACGACGACCGGGTCATCCGCACCCGTGACCTGAGGCGCAGCCGCCTCTGCGACCGTCTCGGATGGCGGCGTCAGGTCCAGCGCGTACAGATATGCGCCCTGACACTGTTCCTTGTCGCCATACGACCATTCCGCTGCGCGGTGACGCAGGCCTGCCGTTGCGGCCGGCGACGTGGGCACCAACAGATCGTCGCGCAACGTCATGTCCGGTCGCAACTGCTCGCCCGACAGATCGAACGCTCCCGCATAGACGGCCTCGCCGTCGCGAACCTCGAACCCGGAGGTCCCCAGGCAGAAGTGGGTGATGTACTGGCCGACATTGACCGCGCTCAGACGCCAGCGACCGGGCGGCACAGAGAAGGTCTGGGTCACGGCCCGCGTGCGATCGCCACGTACCGCGCCGCGCGTTGGCAGGGCGACGGCGAACAGCGCCGGACGACCGTCCTGCTCCCAAGGCTGAATATCGGGCGCAGGCCCCTGGCGGGTAAAGAACAGCGTGCGGCCGCCCTGCTCCGCCATGCCGGTCAGACGCACGGTGATGAGAGCGTCCCCGGACGCCACGGCGACGTCCTCTGGCTTCAACGCGCGCGGCGGACGCGCGGTGCGCGGGGCCTGCGGACCCTTACGGGCGGCCGGCGGCGTGGCGCTTTGCGGCGGCAAGGCCTGAAGGCTCAAAGACGCCTTATCCAGATCGCCCGATTTTCCGATCAATACCGTTTCACCGCGCACCGCGTCGTTGTCATAGATGCGAACGATCTCTCCCTTCGGTTGGTCGGCGCCGACGTGGTCCGCCAGGGCGACGTGGAGGTCCGCCTGCTCCAGCAAATCCAGCGCCTTGCCGTCGGTCTCATCCAGTCGAACGACACGCCAACCGTTCACCACCATGCAGTTTTCGACATTGGCGGCGACGCCTCTGCGCTCGTGCATGCCATTCATCGCGCCCTGGATGACGCCGACCACCAGCATGCCCAGCAGACCACCGGCCGCACCGGCTGCTGCGGCGCTGTTGTCATCAGGCTGCGTCATCCGCGAGGCCTCGGCCAGACACCCGTTCAACGCGGCGTCGTGCTGCGCCAAATCGGCGCCCGCCCGGTTGAAATAGCTATATCCCGCGCTGGACCGCGTCAGATCGATCCGGTTCTGGCCGCCCGCAACCGCGGGGCCGACCGCCGCGCGGGTGGCGAGTTGGGCGTGGGCCGGTTCTGCGACCATGGCCAGAAGGCCGACGACGGCTGCGATACGCTTCATCTGATTTCTCCCCCGAGAAATCCTCACCTAACGTGCGGCATGTCCCTGCGCAACCGCCGATCAGCGTCGGCCGATCCGCTTGATTTCCCACTCCAGCTGAACGCCGGTCTTGGCCAAGACATCGGCGCGAACCGCCTCGCCCAGGCCTTCGACGTCGGCGGCTGTCGCCTCGCCGGGATTGATCATGAAGTTGGAGTGTAGATCGCTGAACATGGCCCCACCGCCCGTCTCGGCGTGCAGCTTGCCGCGCCAGCCGGCCTCATCCACCAGCTTCCACGACGAATGGCCCTCGGGGTTCTTGAACGTCGAGCCGCCCGTTTTCTCACGGATTGGCTGGGTGGTCTCGCGACGGCTTGTGATCTCGGAGATCCGGGCCGCCACCGCCTCGGGTTCGTCGGCCGTGCCGCGATAGGTCGCCTCGATCCAGATGATGTCGGCCGGCGCCCGGGAATGGCGATAGGTGTAGCCGAAGTCGGCCAGAGCGTAATCGACCCGCTCGCCCGCCCGCGTCAGCCCCCAGGCCGAAACCAGAACGTCCTTGGTCTCGGACCCATAGCAACCGGCGTTCATAGTCAGGGCGCCGCCGATCGTGCCCGGGATGCCGGCGTAGAATTCCAGCCCGGCGATTCCCGCCTTGGCGCTGGCCTTGGCGACCATCGAGTCCAGCGCGCCCGCGCCGGCCGAGACTGTGTCGCCGTCCGTCGTGATCTGCGCCCACGGGCGGCCCGCCAAGCGGATCACTACGCCCTCGACCCCGCCGTCACGGACGATGACGTTCGATCCAACGCCCAGAACCGTCACCGGCACGGACGGGTCCAGCGCCTTCAGGAAGTCCGCCAGATCCTCGGCGTCCGCCGGAATGAACAGGGCCTCGGCCGCGCCGCCTACGCGGAACCAAGTATAGGGCGCCAGCGGCTCGTTCCGCAGCAGCTTGCCGCGCACCTCGGGCAGACCGTTCACGCCAGAGCCTCCAGCTGCGCCGGCAGGCCATAGGCCCAGCTGGTGATATCGCCGGCGCCCAGCAGCACGACGACGTCGCCGGATTTGGCCTCATCCTTGATCAGGCGTGGCAGGACGGCGGCGTTCTCCAGGGCCTGGACGTGACGATGGCCGTAGCGGCGCACTCCGTCGGCCAGGGCGTGCTTGTCCACGCCTTCGATCGGTTGTTCGCCGGCGGGATAGACGTCGGCGACGATCACGCTGTCGGCGTCCGAGAAGCAGGTCGAGAACTCGTCCATCAGATCGCGCAGACGCGTATAGCGGTGCGGCTGAACCACGGCGATGACCCGACCGTCCGTCACCTGACGCGCGGCCTTCAGCACGGCGGCGATCTCGACGGGGTGGTGGCCATAGTCGTCGACGATGCGGACGCCGCCCACGACGCCCGTGGTGGTGAAGCGGCGCTTGACCCCGCCGAACCCGGCCAGGCCGGTGCGGATCGCGTCGTCCGACACATCCAGTTCGCGCGCCACGGCGATCGCGGCCAGGGCGTTCGACACATTGTGCCAGCCGGCCATCGGCAGATGGACGCCGGAGATCACACGGGTTTCGCCATTCTGGATGACCACGTCGAAGCGGCAGCCGTCCGGCCCCATCTCGACATTGTCGGCCCGCACCATGGCCTGCGGATTGACGCCGTAGGTCACGAGCCGTCGGTTATCGATGGCCGCGACCAGCTTCTGCACTTCGGGATGGTCCAGACAGACTGCGGCGAACCCATAGAAGGGTATGTTCTCGACGAAGTCCACGAACGCCTTCCGCACCCCGTCGAAGTCGCCGTAGTGGTCCAGATGTTCGGGATCGATATTGGTGACGATGGCCACCGTCGATTTCAGGCGCAGGAAGCTGCCGTCCGACTCGTCCGCCTCCACCACGATCCAGTCGCCGTCGCCGACCTTTGCGTTGGTGCCGTAGGCGTTGATGATGCCGCCGTTGACCACGGTTGGATCCAGGCCCGCCGCATCCAGCAGGGCCGCCACCATCGAGGTCGTCGTCGTCTTGCCGTGCGTGCCGCCCACCGCGATCGAGAACTGCAGCCGCATAAGCTCGGCAAGCATCTCGGCCCGGCGCACCAGCGGGATGCGGCGCTCGCGGGCCGCCTTCATCTCGGGATTGTCGGCCTTAACCGCCGTCGAATAGACCACCGCCGAGACGCCCTCGCCCACATGGGCGGCATCGTGGCCGATGAAGATCTTGGCGCCCAGCTGTTCCAGCCGCTCGGTATTGGCGCTGGCCTTGGCGTCAGAGCCCTGCACCGAATAGCCGATCTTCAGCATGATCTCGGCGATGCCGCTCATGCCGATGCCGCCGATGCCGACGAAATGAACGGGACCAAGGTCGAAGGGGACGGGGCGAAGGCGTGCGATCATTTTCGCCTCATAAACGCCGCCTCGCCTCCTGCGAAGGGCGCGCCGCATACGGAGCGAACTTTTCTAGGGACGATCGGGCGCGGCTGTGCGCGAACTCGCACAGAACTATTGCGCCTCCACCGGGTTGTCTTCGGGAACGCGCGCGGCTTCCGCTTGCGCCGCTGCTCCAAAGGACTCCCAAGATGGCCAAGAACTCAAAGCCGGCCGGCGCGCCGACAATCGGCGCCGCCGGCGAGGTGCACCAGACCGCCTCGACGCCTGAGACCCGCCTGACTACCAATCACGGCACGCCGATCAGCGACAACCAGAACTCGCTGAAGGCCGGGCCGCGCGGCTCGACCCTGTTGGAAGACTTCATCCTTCGCGAGAAGATCCAGCATTTCGACCACGAGCGCATCCCCGAGCGGATCGTCCATGCGCGCGGCTCGGCCGCCCACGGCTTCTTCGAACTGACCGACAGTCTGTCGGACTTCACCACCGCCAAGATCCTGACCGAGGTCGGCAAGAAGACCGAACTGTTCACCCGCTTCTCGACCGTCGCTGGCGGCGCGGGTTCGGTCGATACGCCGCGCGACGTGCGCGGCTTTGCGGTCAAATTCTATACGACCGAGGGCAACTGGGATCTGGTCGGCAACAACATCCCCGTCTTCTTCATCCAGGACGCGATCAAGTTCCCGGACCTGATTCATTCGGTGAAGATGGAGGCCGACAAGGGCTATCCCCAGGCGGCCAGCGCCCACGACACCTTCTGGGACTTCATCGGCCTGATGCCCGAGAGCATGCACATGGTCATGTGGGCCATGTCCGACCGCGGCATCCCGCGCAGCCTGCGCATGATGGAAGGTTTCGGCGTCAACACCTTCCGGCTAATCAACGCCGAAGGCGAGGCGACCCTGGTCAAGTTCCACTGGCGGCCCAAGCTGGGCACGCAATCCACCTGCTGGGACGAGGCGGTAAAGATCGCCGGCGCCGACCCCGATTATCACCGCCGCGACCTGTATGAGGCCATCGATCAGGGCGACTTCCCCGAATGGGAGTTCGGCGTGCAACTGTTCACCCAGGACCAGGCCGACGCCCTGCCCTTCGACATTCTGGACGCCACAAAGCTGGTGCCGGAAGAAGATTATCCGATCCGCGTGATCGGCCGTATGGTTCTGGACCGCAACCCGGACAACTTCTTCGCCGAAACCGAACAGGTCGCCTTCCTGCCGACCAACATCGTGCCGGGCATCGACTTTTCGGAAGACCCGCTGCTGCAGGGCCGCCTGTTCTCCTATCAGGACACCCAACTGTCGCGCCTGGGCACGGTCAACTTCCACCAGATCCCGATCAACCAGGCCAAGGTCTGCCCCTTCCAGAACTTCCAGCGCGACGGTCATATGCAGATGGCCGTGCCGAAGGGCCGCGCCAACTATGAGCCCAACAGCCTGGCCGATGCCGGCGAGGACGGTGGTCCGCGAGAGGATCCCAAGGGCGGTTTCCGCACAGCCGCGATCCCGGTCGAAGGCGAAAAGGTGCGGCTGCGCGCCGAAAGCTTTGCCGACCACTACAGCCAGGCGCGGCTGTTCTTCCGCTCCCAGACCGAGATCGAACAGGCCCACCTGGCCAGCGCCATCGTCTTCGAACTGTCCAAGGTGTCGCTCGCTCACGTCCGCGAGCGCGTTTTGGCCAATCTGCAGAATGTCGATGAGACGCTGGCCCAGCGCGTCGCCGACGGCCTGAACCTGCCCCTGCCCAAGGCGTCCGACCCCGGTGTGGCGCCCATCGATCTGGACGCCTCGCCTGCCTTGCGCATCGTCGGCAAATACCCCGACACCCTGAAGGGCCGGAAGGTCGCCATCCTGGTCGCCGACGGTTCGGATGGCGCGGTCATCGACGCCGTGAAGGCGGCGGTTGAAGGCGACGGCGGCTCGGTCTTCATGGTCGCGCCCAAGATCGGCGGCGCAAAGCTGAAGGACGGCAAGACGCTGGCGGCAGACGGTCAACTGGCCGGCAGCCCGTCGGTCCTGTTCGATGCGGTGGCGATCATCCTGTCCGAGGACGGCTGCGCCCAAATTCTTAAAGAAGGCGCCGCAGTCGATTTCGCCAAGGACGCCTTCGGTCACCTCAAGGCCATCGGCCACACCCCCGAGGCCCAGCCCCTGCTGGACAAGGCGGGCGTCGAGCCGGACGCCGGCGTGATCGATCTGTCCAACGACGCCAAAGGCTTCCTCGCCCCCGCCCGCACCCGCCAGTGGGATCGCGAGCCCAAGGTGCGCATGCTGGCCTGATCGCCCCACCTTTCGTCATCCCAGGCCCTGTGCCTGGGATGACGGGACCGGGCGGATTTCAACACTGCCTTAACCGTAAGGATTCACCATAGCGGTCTCATTGTTGCGAGACCGCGTTCCATGTCCGATCTGAAGACCGACGTCATTCACCGTGGCGACTGCATTGAGGTGTTGAAGGGCCTGCCCGACGCCTCGGTGGACATGGTCTTCGCCGATCCGCCCTATAATCTGCAGCTGGGCGGCGACCTGCTACGTCCCGACAATTCCAAGGTCGATGCGGTCGATGACGACTGGGACAAGTTCGCCAGCTTCGCCGAATACGACGCCTTCACCCGCGCCTGGCTGGCGGAATGCCGCCGGGTCCTGAAGCCCGAAGGTTCTATCTGGGTGATCGGCAGCTATCACAACGTCTTCCGCCTGGGGTCCGCGATCCAGGACCTGGGCTTCTGGGTGCTGAACGACATCATCTGGCGCAAGTCCAACCCGATGCCGAACTTCAAGGGCACCCGGTTCACCAACGCCCATGAGACCTTGATCTGGGCCGCCAAGTCGCGGGATCAGAAGCGCTACACCTTCAACTATGATGCGCTGAAGGCCTTCAACGAAGACACCCAGATGCGCTCCGACTGGACCTTCGCCCTGTGCACGGGCGAGGAGCGGATCAAGGACGCCGACGGCAAGAAGGCCCATCCGACCCAGAAGCCCGAAGCGCTGCTGCATCGCGTCCTGCTGTCGGCGACCCGCCCCGGCGACGTGATCCTGGATCCCTTCTTCGGCTCCGGCACCACCGGCGCCGCCGCCAAGCGGCTGGGCCGCCACTACATCGGCATCGAGCGTGACGAAACCTACGCCGAGGTCGCCGAAACCCGCATCGCCTCGGTCATCCCTGCCCGCCCCGAAGACCTGATGGTCACAGGCTCCAAGCGCGCCGAGCCCAAGGTGCCGTTCGGCGCCCTGGTCGAGGCCGGCCTGCTGCAACCCGGCGACCGTCTGTATTGCCCAAAGGGTGAGCGCGAGGCGCGGGTTCGCGCGGACGGTTCGCTGGTTCACGGTTCGCTCAGCGGCTCGATCCACAAGCTGGGCGCGCTGCTGGAGAATGCGCCGGCCTGCAACGGCTGGACCTACTGGCGGTTCAAGACCGACCAGGGGCTGAAATCCATCGACGCCCTCCGCTCGGAAGTTCGCGCCGCGATGTGAGCCGCTGCGACCGCGCGTCGCATAAGCCGCATCAATCACTTAGCTGACAATGCGTCGCTGAAACGTACGATTTCGCACACTCATTACGGGTCAGCTTCGCTGTAACCCCGCGAAACCTATGTAAAAATTAGTCAACTGCGATGGAACTTCGCAGTTGCGAGAACATTGATGTCAACGGCCCGCCAGGATGCGGTGTCGGAGCACATCACCATGAAAATCGCGCAGATCACCCCTCTGTATGAGGCCGTGCCTCCCAAGTTGTACGGCGGCACGGAGCGTGTGGTGGCGCATCTGACCGACGCACTCGTCGATCTGGGCCACGACGTGACTCTGTTCGCCAGCGCCGACGCCCAGACCAAGGCCCGTCTGGTGCCCGTGCGCGATCAGGCCATCCGTCTGGATCCGGCGCCGCTGAAATCCGACCTCGCCGCTCACCTGTCGATGCTGGGCGAAGTTCTGGACCGCGCCGACGAGTTTGACGTCATCCACTTCCATACCGACATGGTCCACTTCCCGCTGTTCCAGAAATATGCGGACAAGACTTTGACGACCCTTCACGGCCGTCTGGACATGAAGGACCTGCCCGGCGTCTATGCGCGTTGGAGCGAGTTTGGGCTGGTCTCCATCTCCGACGATCAGCGCAAGCCGCTGCATTTCGCCAACTGGAAGGCCACCGTCCATCACGGCATGCCCGGCGAACAATACATCTTCTCCCCGAAGTCCGAGGGCTATCTGGCCTTCCTGGGTCGCATCTCGCCCGAGAAGCGCCCCGACCGCGCCATCGAGATCGCCACCAAACTGGGCAAGCGTTTGAAGATGGCCGCCAAGGTGGACGCCGCCGACAAACGCTATTGGGAAGAAACGATTCGCCCACTGGTTGAGGGCAATCCGCTGATCGAGTTCATCGGCGAGATCGGCGATCACCAGAAGTCCGCCTTCCTCGGCGGCGCCGAGGCCCTGCTCTTCCCTATCGACTGGCCGGAGCCGTTCGGTTTGGTGATGATCGAGGCCATGGCCTGCGGCACGCCGGTCGTCGCTTTCCGCTGCGGCTCGACGCCTGAGGTCATCGAAGACGGCGCCACCGGCTTCCTGGTCGATACGATGGAACAGGCCATCGCCGCGGCCGGACGCGCGCATCTGCTGGACCGCGAGGCGATCCGCGCGCGGTTTGATCTGCGGTTCTCGGCCACCGCCATGGCGCGCCGGTATCTGGACGTCTACGGCGATCTGCTGGCCCGCCGCCCGTTCGCGGAAACCGCGCTGGATGACGTGGTCACGCCGTTGCGTCCGCGTGAAGAACGCAGCTTCGCCGCAACCGCCTGAAACCAACTCCGTCGGGACGCCGCCACAATCGTGAGTTTGTAACGGCGTTCACCCAAAAGTTAAGCTTATCCATTACGGTCGTCCCAAATCGGGGCGACCACTATGCAATGGACAGCGATGAGGCGGCGGCTGGCGGATCTGCGCCGGAATACCGCGGGCAACATTGCGACCTTCTTCGCCCTGTCCGCCATGGGGCTGACACTGATGGTCGGCCTGGCCATCGACATCAATCGCTATGTCTCGGTCAGGAACCAGGTGCAAGAAGCGCTCGATGCAGCAGCGTTGGGCGCGGCCGCGTCCCGCGCCCAGACGGTCAAGGAGTTGGAAGCGGTCAGCGGTCCCTATCTGGAGGCCAATCTGAAGACCGGCCAACTGCTCGACGGCTGGAAAACCGGCACTCAATACGTCGATGGCAAAATCGTCAGGGTGACGTTCAAGGGCGGGGTCAAACCCATCTTCGCGGGTCTGGCCGGCGTCAAACAGTTCGACATCAACGCCCTGTCCGAGGCGACGCGCGGCGTGGCGCAAAAGATCGAGACCGTCCTGGTGCTCGATAACACCTGGTCGATGAGCGAAAAGGACAGCCGCTCGATCAAGCGGATCGATGCGCTGAAGACCTCGGCCAGTCTGCTGGTCAACGAGTTGATGGCGACCGAGAGCGACGAGGTCTCGATCGGCGTCGTGCCCTATGCGGACTACGTCAATGTCGGCATGGCCAACCGCAAGGCTTCCTGGCTGTCGGTCCCCGACGACTATGTTCAGGAGCGCACCTGCACGACCAAGACGACCTACAGCGGCGGCACCCCCTACCCGTGCACCACCGTGCGCGACGGCGTCAACGAGACCGGCACCTGCTACAAGGATCAGGTGGTCAAGACGGTCACCGTCCCGCCCTATGCTTGCAACGTCAGCTATAAGTGGTTCGGCTGCGTCTATTCGCGCAACGTCGGCACGACGCGGCTGAACGACCAGTCGCCGGCGACGCCCTACAAGGGTTTCCTGACGACGGGCCAGAGCTGCCTAAATGCGGTCAGCCCCTTGTCCAAGAGCAAGTCCAGCGTGCTGAACGCAATCAAGAACCTCGTCATCAATGTCGGCGGCTACAAACCCGAAACCCACATTCCATCCGGCCTGATCTGGGGCATCAATCTGCTGTCGCCTACCGCGCCGTTCCAGGAAGCCGGCGCCTACGATCCCGCGAACCGCACGCCGCGCAAGATTCTGGTGCTGATGACCGATGGTGTGAACACCCTGCGCTACCGCTCGTCCGACGGCGCGCACGTCGCCACGGTCAAAGCCAATGAGCTGGCGGCGACGGATTCCGATCTCGACTCGATCTGCACCTACGCCAAGTCGAACAAGATCGAGGTCTTCACCGTCGGCCTCAACGTGCCCACGCAGAACGGGCGCAATTTGCTGAGGACCTGCGCGACTGATTCCGACCATGCCTTCCTGGCCGAAGACAGCGCGGCCCTTGAGGCCGCTTTCCGCGAGATCGCGCGGTCCATCGGCGTCGTACGGTTGATCAAATGAAGGTCGCCCGGTCTCTGTCGATGAAAAAGCACAGGTTCGCCTGAACCCGTCGGCGACTTGCCCATTAAAGTCTGCAAGCGGCCCCTGAGCGCCGCATTCGGGTGCGACACGTTCGGCCGAGGCCTCACAACGACGGGGAAGAGACCGCATGGACGACGCCTATTCCACTCAACTGACCGCCGGTGAATCGGTCGAGGCCACAGGTCTCGAACAACTGATGGCGCTGAAGGAAGGCGATACCTTCCTGGTCGCCGACGGATGGGGCGACATGAAGGGCGGCGCCGACGGCCTGTTCGCGGGCGACACCCGCGTCCTGTCGCGCTGGGCCATGACCGTCGGCCTGCTGAAGCCGTCGCGCCTCTCGTCCGGCGTCAGCCAGGACAACGTCTTCTTTTCCTGCCATACCACCAACCGTCCCCTGCCCCCGATGGGCGGCCGGTCGGCGCCGGCCGGCGTCCTGCATATCGAGCGCCGGCGCTTCCTGTGGAACCGGCGGATGTTCGAGCGCATCCGCATGGTCAATCATGGGGTGGAGGACATCCTGCTGCCGCTGGCCTTCGATTTCGGCGCGGACTTCTTCGATATCTTCCAGGTGCGCGGCACGCCGCGAGCCAAGCGCGGGACGATCCACACGCCGACCACCGACGGTCGCCGCGTCACCTTCCGCTACACCGGCCTGGACGACGTGGACCGTTGCAGCTGCATCGCCTTTTCCGAACCGCCCGCGCGCCTGACGCATAAACGCGCCGAGTTCATGTTCAGCCTGCCCAAGGGCCGTTCGCTGGATCTGTTCATCGAGTGCGGCGTGGACGCCTGCGAGACGCCGGACGCCGATCGCTGGCGCCAGAACGCCATCCAGGCTCGCCTGGCCATGCGCGCCAAACGCCGGCGCGGCGCCTCGGTGCGCGGCCCGCGAAGCCCGCGCTTCAACGACTGGCTGGACCAGTCGCGCGCCGACATGGCGCTGTTGACCACAGACTTGCCGACCGGCCCCTATCCCTATGCGGGCACGCCGTGGTTCTCGACCCCGTTCGGCCGCGACGGCATCATTTCGGCCTGGCAAATGCTGTGGCTGGATCCGTCGCTGGCCAAGGGCGTGCTGACCTATCTGGCCTCGCGTCAGGCGACCGAGACGTCGCTCTACCGGGACAGCCAGCCCGGCAAGATCATGCACGAGACGCGTGGCGGCGAGATGAGCGCCCTGCATGAGGTGCCGTTCGGTCTCTACTATGGCGGGGTCGACACCACCTGTCTGTTCGTGGCCTTGGCCGGCGCCTACGCCAACCGCACCGGCGATCTGGATCTGATCCGCAAGCTCTGGCACAATCTGATCGCGGCCGCCGACTGGATGCGCGACTATGGCGACAGCAACAATGACGGTCTGATCGACTATCAGCGCGGCGCCGACACCGGCCTGTCCAACCAGGGCTGGAAGGACTCCGAGGATTCCATCTTCCACGCCGACGGTCGCTTCCCCAAGGGTCCGATCGCGCTTCTGGAGGTTCAGGGCTACGCCTTCGCCGCCTGGAAGGCGCTGGGTGATCTGGGTGAGCGTCTGCACGACGACCGCACGACCGAATGGCGGATGCGCGCCGAACAGGTCCGCTCTCTGGTCGAGGAAAAGTTCTGGATGGAGGACGAGGGCTTCTACGCCGTGGCCCTCGATGGCGACGGGCAGCAATGTCGCGCCATCGCCTCCAACGCCGGACACCTGCTGTTCACCGGCCTGCCGTCGCTGGAACGTGCGCGACGCGTCACCAAACGCCTGTTGACCGCCGAGTTCCGCACCGGCTGGGGCATCCGCACCCTGGAGGTCGGACAGGCCCGCTTCAATCCGATGAGCTATCACAACGGCTCGGTCTGGCCGCACGACACCGCCATGGCCGCCGCCGGCATGGCGGCTTACGGCGAGCGCGATGCGGTCGCGCAAATCCTGGCCGAGATCTACGCTGCGGCCGCCCACTTCCACCTGCGGCTGCCCGAACTGTTCTGCGGCTTCCCGCGTGAGCCGGGCGAGCCGCCCATCGCCTATCCGGTCGCCTGCCTGCCCCAGGCCTGGGCGGCGGGATCGGTCTTCCTGATGCTTCAGGCGACCCTGGGCCTGTCGATCGACGCCTGGACCGAGACGGTCGATCTCGCTGACCCCGTCCTGCCTGCCGGTCTGGATCGTCTGAAGATCACTGGCCTGGAAGTCGGCGGCGCCGTTGTCGATCTGAATATCCAGCACGCCGACGGTCGCGCCGTGGTCATCCCGCATCATAAGCAGGGCAAGGTTTCGATCCGCACGTTGCGATAGGGGTCAGCCGAACAGATCGGGCACGCTCGCCCGGTCCAGCGCCTTGGCGAAGACCGTCGGCAGGGCGGCCCGCGCCGCCTCGATCGGCATCCAGCGATAGTCACCGTCCGCATCGACGCGCGCGGTCATCACCGTCAGCGTCAGGCTGAAGTGGGTGAAGACGTGCTCCACAGCCCCCGCGTCGCGCCAGTCGGCCTCGACCGGCGCTGCGGCAACAGGCTCGCCTGTTGTCCAGTCGCTGGTCGGCAGGCCCAGCATTCCGCCCAGCAGCCCCTTTTCAGGCCGCGTCTCGACTGCGACCCGCCCCTGATCATCGACCAGCACATAGGCCGCGCCCCGCCGATGCGGCCGGTCCGCCTTCTTGGTCTTCATCGGAAACCGGGCCGGGTCGCCCGTGGCCAGACCCAGGCATTCGCCGGCTGCCGGACAGGTCCCGCACGACGGCGACTTGGGCCGGCAAACCCTCGCGCCCAGATCCATCAACGCCTGCGCCCAATCCCCTGGCCGCTCGTCGGTGACGAACAGGCCCGCCAGCCGCTTCAACTCTGGCCGGGCGGCGGGGACCGGCGTCTCGACCGCAAACAGCCGCGCCATCACCCGCTCGACATTGCCGTCCACAACATTGGCCGCCAGGTCGAAGGCGATGGAGGCGACGGCTGCGGCCGTATAGGCGCCCACGCCCGGCAGGGCGAGCAGCGCCGCCTCGGTGTCCGGAAACACCCCGCCATGCGCGCCCGCCACCGCCCGCGCGCAGGCCAGCAGATTGCGCGCACGCGCATAGTAGCCCAGTCCCGCCCAGGCCCCCATCACCTCTGCATCCTCGGCCGCCGCCAGGTCCGAGACCGTCGGCCAGCGCGTGGTGAAGGCCTGGAAATACGGCGTCGCATGCGGCACGGTCGTCTGCTGCAGCATGACCTCCGACAACCAGACGCGGTATGGCTCGGTCCGCGGCGCGCCGACGGCCGCCCGCCAAGGCAGGCTGCGCGCATGGGCGTCGTACCAGGCCAGCAGCCGCGAGCGGATCAGGTCTATGTCGGGAGAGACGTCAGGCATCGGTCGGGCTATATAGACCCATGCGCCGCACGCTGCCCACAGACGCCGAGGTCCGCGAGATCCTGTCTCGCCGCCGCACCCGTCCGGTCCCCCGACCGGCGCCGCGCGCGGGCAAGGCGCTGACGCCCCTGATCAAGAAGCTGGACGAACAGTTCGGACGCGGCGCCGGCGCGCTGGAGCCCCGCTGGCGCGAGATCGTCGGCGATCGCCTGGCGCGCGTCACCCGCCCGCAGAAGCTGACCAAGGGCAAGGGCGGTCAGCCCGGCGTGCTGGAGTTGCGCGTCGCCGGCGCCGCCGCCCTGCTGATCCAGCATCAGTCCGAGGACATCCTGGCCCGCGTCAACCTGTTCCTGGGCGCCGGGACCGTGGACCGGTTGCGCATCGCCCAGGGTCCGGTCGCCCCTTTGAAGGAGGCCGCCGCCCGTCCCAAACGCAGCGCCAAGCCGCCGCCCCTGCCCGCCGAGGCCGAGGCCGATCTGGCCGCATCGATCGCTTCAGCCCCCGACGATCTGCGCGCCGCCCTGGCCCGGCTGGGCCGCGTCGCCCTGTCGCGCTCCGACATCAAGTCCGACTGAGCGCCGCGCCTTGGTTGGCAGTCGCCCCCCGGTGCTGTAGGAAGAGATTGTAAAGCGACAAATATCCGCACGGCGCTTCCGGTCGCGCGCCTGTATTCCGAGTCCCGATGAAGCAGCAAGACGACTGGCGACTTACCGATGTCGTCGAACACGAAATCGGGCGCGGAGATCCGTTCGCCGCCGCCATACGTGGCACGCGCATGCCGATGGTCATCACCGACCCGCGTCGCGACGACAATCCCATCGTCTTCGCCAACAAGGCCTTTCAGGACCTGACCGGCTACGAGCGCGACGAGATCATCGGCCAGAACTGCCGTTTTCTTCAGGGGCCAGATTCCGATAGGGACGCCGTGGCCAAAATCCGCGACGCCCTGCAGGCCGGTACAGACATCCACATCGATCTGCTGAACTATCGCAAGGACGGCAGCACCTTCTGGAACGCCCTGTTCATCAGCCCTGTGCGCAACGCCCACGGCGACATCGAATATTTCTTCGCCTCGCAGTTGGACGTGACCGAGCGGATCGAGGCCCAGGCCTATGTCGAAAAGCAGAAGGCCCTGGTCGAACGCGAAGTCGCCGCCCGCACCGCCGATCTGCAAGAGGCGCTCGCCGCCAAGACCCTGCTGCTTCACGAGGTCGATCACAGGGTCAAGAACAACCTGACCATGATCGGCTCGCTGCTGCGGCTGCAATCGCGCTCGCTGTCCGATCCGGCCCTGACCGCCACCTTGGACTCCATGTTAGAGCGAGTGGACGCCTTGGCGACCGTTCACCGCAAACTCTATCAGTCCGAGGACGTCACCCAGTTTGACGTCGGCGCCTTCACCAACACCCTGGTCGCCGATGTGATTGGCTCGACAGGACGCACCGATATCGAGGTGTCCGTCGATGTGGAGCCCATGTTCATTCCTTCGACCCATGCCTCGTCGATCGGGCTGATCATCAACGAACTGCTGACCAATGCGATCAAGCACGGCTTCCCCGAGGATCGCGGCGGCCGATTGCAGGTCTCGGCCAAAAGAACGGAACAAGGCGGCCAGGTCGTTGTTCAGGACGACGGCCCCGGCATTCCCGGCGCTGCGCATCAGGGATTGGGCAAGACGTTGATCGGTCGTCTTTCAAAGCAGATCGGCGGCAAAACGCTGTGGCTGCCGGCCGACCCCGGAACGCGCGCGGTCGTCGACTTCCCCGTGAGCGGCTAGGTGCGCGCCGCCGGGCCTCACTTCGACATCCTGGTCGTCGAGGACGAGGCCCTGCTTGTGATGGACCTCGAGGCGATGCTTGAGGACGAAGGCCACCGGCTGGTCGGAGAAGCCATGTCCCTGAGTGAGGTCGAGTCGCTGTCGCTCGACGCGCCGCCCGACATCGCCTTCGTCGACATCCAACTGGCGGATAACTCCAGCGGCCTGGACGTGTGTCGCCTGATCAAGGATCGCTGGCCGTCCACGGCCGTCGTCTTTCTGACCGCCAACCCCAAGATGATCCCCCAGGACTTCCTGGGCGCGCACGGCGTGATCCCCAAGCCCTTCTCGCGTTCCGGCCTGCTGTCGGCGATGCGCTTCATTCAGCAGGGCATAAGCGATCCGCCGCCGCGCCAGGATCGGCCGCAAAGTTTCATCCCCGCACCCGCGATCGATCGAGCCTGGGCGCGCGGATAAGGCGCTGTTGACAAAACTTCGCCGCACCTGTTCCAGACTAGTTCAGGGTTGCGCCATTCCCGGGGAATCGCGCGATCATCGCCAACGATCCGATCCGAGGAACCTTCATGGCCGACACTGAATCCCGCTTCGCCCGCATGAGCCGTCGTGCGGCCATCACCGGCGCCGCACTGGCGACCATGGCTCTGGCGGCCTGCGGCGGCGGCGCCAAAGGTGCGGCCGAGGGCGACATGGGTTTGGGCGCGCCCGAAGGCGCCAAGGTCACTGTGGTCGAATACGCCTCGGTCACCTGCCCCCACTGCGCCCTGTGGCAGAAGAACACCTGGCCGGCGTTCAAGGCCAAATACGTCGACACCAACAAGGTCCGCTACGTCTTCCGCGAACTGCCGACTCCGCCGGTCGACGCCGCCACTGCTGGCTTCCTGGTCGCGCGCTGCGCCGGCCCGGACAAGTATTTCGACGTGGTTCACCAGCTGATGGCGACGCAGCAGGAGATGTTGACGTCCTCGCCGCGCGACTGGCTGCTGCGCACCGCCCAGGCCGCTGGCCTGTCCGAGCAGCAGTTCAACGACTGCGTCACCGACAAGGACGCCGTCGCCGCCATGGAGAAGCGGGTTCAGGCCGCCCGCGCCCAGGGCGTAACCGGCACCCCGGCCTTCTACGTCAACGAGACCCAGGTCATCTCGCCCGGCGGCGAAGGCGCCAGCCTGGCCGACCTGTCCACCGCCATCGACGCGGCCCTGGCCAAGTAACCGAGGCCAAATCAGATGATGCGACGCGCCTTCATCGCCGCCGGTTTCGCCCTCGCCGCTCTGTCCGGCGGCTTGGCGACGCCGGCGTTCGCCGCCGATGCGCCCCCGCCCGTCACGCCCCAAGATCATATCCTGGGCCGGGCGAATGCGCCGGTGACGATGATCGAATACGCGTCCTTCACCTGCTCGCATTGCGCGGACTTCCACAACACCGTGCTGCCGGCCTTCAAGGCCAAATATATCGACACCGGCAAGGTCCGGCTGGTTCACCGCAACCTGCCGACCGCGCCCGCCAATGTCGCCGCCGCCGCGGCTGCGGTCGCCCTGTGCGCCGCGCCCGAACGCTATTTCGACGTGGCGGCCGTCTTCATGCGCGATCAGGCCAACCTGCAGACCACCGGCGCCCAACCCTGGTTCGCCGCCGGCATCGCCGCCAGCGGCAAGACCCGCGAGCAGATCGAGGCCTGCTTGAACGGCCCCACCATCCGTACGGCCCTCGACGCCCAGATCGAAGGCGCGCGCGCCGCCGGCGTCACCGGCACGCCCACCTTCTTCGTCAACGGGACGATGGTGATGGAGCATTCGCTGGAGGCCCTGTCGGCCGCCGTCGATCCGCTGCTTCGGTAGTCCGTCGGGACGATGCATTTCCAGCGCCTCCGGCTCGTCGGCTTCAAGTCGTTCGTCGATCCGGCGGAGGTGCACATCGAATCCGGTCTGACCGGCGTCGTCGGCCCGAACGGCTGCGGCAAGTCCAACGTCCTTGAAAGCCTGCGCTGGGTCATGGGCGCCAATTCGGCCAAGGCCATGCGCGGCCAGGGCATGGACGACGTCATCTTCGCCGGGGCGGCCGGGCGCCCTCCACGCAGCCACGCCGAAGTCAGCCTGACCATCGACAACGCGGCTCGCCGCGCGCCCCAGCCCTTCACCGACAGCCCCGTGCTGGAGGTGTCGCGCCGCATCGACCGGGGCCAGGGTTCGACCTACCGCATCAACGGCAAGGAGGTGCGCGCCCGCGATGTGCAGCTGCTGTTCGCCGACGCGTCGACCGGCGCCAATTCACCCGCCCTGGTGCGTCAGGGCCAGATCTCGGAACTGATCGCCGCCAAGCCGCAGAACCGCCGGCGCATTCTGGAAGAAGCGGGCGGCGTCGCCGGCCTGCACACCCGTCGGCACGAGGCCGAGCTGCGCCTCAAGGCCGCCGAGACCAATCTGGACCGGCTGGACGACATCGGGCGCGAGCTGGAGACGGCGCTGAACCGGCTGAAGCGCGAAGCCCGCCAAGCCGAGAAATACAAGAAGATCTCGGCCGAGATCCGCGCCCTACAGGCCGCGCTGCTCTATGTGCGTTGGAACGACGCGCGTCTGGCCGCAGAGGCCGCCGCCGCCGAACTGCGCGAGGCCGACCGGGCGGTGGCCGACACCACGACCGCCGCCTCCGCTGCCCAGACGGCCGCCCTGTCCGCTCAGGACGCCCTGAAGCCCGCGCGAGAGGAGGACGCCGTCGCCTCCGCCCTGCTGCACCGCGCCAGCCTGGAGCGCGATCGGTGGGACAATGCCGAACAGGCTGCTCGCGCCGAGGTGGACCGGCTGAAGGCCGAAACCGCCCGCATCGCCGCCGACGCCGCGCGCGAGGACGGTATGGCCGCCGACGCCCAGCGCGAGCTGGACCGGCTCGACAACGAACTGAGCCGGCTGAAGGCCGAGATCGCCGCCGCCCCCGAACGCGGTCCCGAACTGGACAAGGCCTTGGCCGCCGCCGAGGACGCCCGCAAGGCCGCCGACGGCGAGGTCGAACGGCTGGCGGGCATGCTGGCCGCCGTCGAGGCCCGCGCCAACGCCGAGACAGCCCGCAAACGCGACGCCGAGACTCGACTGGCCCGCGTCACCGCCCAGCATGATCAGGCCAGACGTGAACGCGAGGCTCTGGGGCCGCTGGAAACGCCCGAGTTGAAGAACGCCCGCCAGGCGCTGGAAGCGGCGCAGGCCGACCTTGCCGCCGCGCGCGACGCCGTCGAGGCGGCCGAGGCGACACGCGGCGACCTGGCCCGCGCCGAACAGGAGGCCCGCACCGCCGCCCGCGCCGCGGAGGACCGGCTTGGCCGACTTCAGACCGAAGCGCGCGGCCTGGCCCAACTGCTGGTCACCGGCAAGCGCGACCATCCCCCCGCCCTGGACAAGGTGCGGGCCGACAAGGGTTATGAGGCCGCCTTGGCCGCCGCCTTGGGTGACGATCTGGACGCGGCGCTGGACGCCAAAGCCGCCGCCTATTGGGGCGGAGCGGATGCGCCCTCCCCGTCCTGGCCCGCCGGGATCACGCCCTTGGCGGAGCATGTTCAGGCGCCGGCACAGCTGACCGCGCGCCTCGCCCTGTGCGGCGTCGCGCCCAAGGCCGAGGCGGTCCGGCTGGCCGGACTTCTGCCTCCCGGCGCGCGCCTGGTGACGGTCGAGGGCGACCTCTATCGCTGGGACGGGTTCGTCAGCCGCGCCGAGGCGCCGCGTCCGGCCGCCGTGCGGCTGGCACAGCGCACGCGCCTGGCCGAGCTTGAAGCCGAGATCGACAAGGGCAGACCAGCGCTGGATCAGGCGCAGGCGGCCCAGAAGTCGGCGACGGAAGCCTTCCGCGCCGCCGAAGAGACGGTCAAGGCCGCACGCCTGAAGCCCTTCGCCGCCGACAAGGCCGTGACCGCCGCCCGCGACCGCGTGGAAACCCTGGCCCGCGAGCAGGCCCGCCGCGAGGCCCGCGCCCAGGCGCTGGACGACACCGTGAGCCGGCTGGCGGCCGACGCAGCCGAGGCGCAAGCCGCCCTGGACGCCGCCCAGACCACCGAAGCCCCGTCCGAGACGATCGCCGGCCTGCGCGACGAACTGACCGCCGCCCGCTCCACGGCCGACGCGGCCCGCACCGCCGCCCAGACCGCGCGCTCGGACCGAGACGCCGAGGCCCGCGATCGTCAGGGTCGCGAGCAGCGGCTGGGCAGCCTGACCCGCGCGCGCGAAGGCTGGGTCACGCGGTCCAAGGACAGCGCCGGCCGCGTCGCCGCCCTGGCCAAGGACGCCGACCGGACCGCCGCCCTGCTGAAACAGGCCGAGGTCGCGCCCCAGGGCTTCGCTGAACAGCGCGGCAAGCTGCTGGACACGCTGGTCGCCGCCGAACAGAGGAAACAGGCGGCGTCGGACGCCATGGCCGTCGCCGAAACTCAGGCGACCGAGGCCGACCGCGCGTCGCGCGCCACAGACACCGCCGCGTCGCAGGCCCGCGAGGCGCGCGCCGGCCTGTCCGCCCGCGCCGAGGCCGCCGCCGAGAAGCTGGCCGAGGCCGAGACCACCCTGCGCGAGACGGCGCAGATGTCGCCGCAGGAGCTGGGTCAGAAGCTGACCGACGACGCCATCGCCCGCCCGCCCGACGCCGCCGGCGCCGAGAGCCTGCTCTATGGGCTGGAGCGCGAACGCGAGGCCCTGGGCGCCGTCAACCTGCGCGCCGAGGACGAGGCGGTCGAATACGGCGAGCGGCTGAACAGCATGAAGTCGGAACGGATCGACCTGACCCAGGCGATCGCCAAGCTGCGCGACGGCATCGACGAGCTGAACGCCGAGGGCCGCGAGCGGCTGGTGGCGGCGTTCGACGTGATCAACGCCAACTTCAAAACGCTGTTCGAGGCCCTGTTCGGCGGGGGCCAAGCCGAGCTGAAGCTGGTCGAGAGCGACGACCCGCTGGAGGCGGGGCTGGAGATCTACGCCTGCCCGCCCGGCAAACGGTTGTCGGTCATGAGCCTGATGAGCGGCGGCGAGCAGGCGCTGACCGCGGCGGCCCTGATCTTCGGCGTCTTCCTGGCCAACCCCGCGCCGGTTTGCGTGCTGGACGAGGTGGACGCGCCGCTGGACGACGCCAATGTGGACCGCTTCTGCCGGATGCTGCACGAGATGCGCAGCCGCACCGACACCCGCTTCATCGTCATCACCCACAACCCCGTGACCATGAGCCGGATGGACCGGCTGTACGGCGTCACCATGCCCGAACGCGGCATGAGCCAGCTGGTCAGCGTGGACCTGAAACAGGCGGAGACCCTGGTCGCATGATCGCCCTGCTGCTCGCGCTCGCCGATCCTCAACTGATTCCAACCGGCGTCGGGCGGTTCGCCATCTATGCCGACGCCGCCTCGATCGAACGCGAGGGCGACGTGGCGAGGATGCGGGAGCTGCAGGTGACCGAGGCCGGGTTCAAGGTCGGAGACGTGACCTATGTCGGGGGCTGGTCGCGGTGGGCGTTCGACTGCCGCGCGAGGACGGCGGATCGGTTGGACTTCTCCTCTTTGAAGGCGGACGGGACGGAAGGGCCGGCGACGCCCGACGCCGCCCCCGCCTATGACGCCGCGCCGGGCGGGGATGCAGCCGAGCTGCTGGCCATCGCCTGCGGGGTCGAACGGCCGGCCCAGGCGCTGACGCTGCAGCAGGCCATCAGCCAGGGACAAAGGGCGCTGGCGGACTGACGGCCCCCTCGGCGGGCTTGTCCGACCCTTGCGGCCACTCGATACGGTCGCGCGGCAGGGCCTCGCGGCATTCGTCGCGCATGAAGGCCATCAGCTTCTCGCGGATCTCGCAGCGCAGGTCGAAGGCGACCGGGGCCGAGCGGGCGCTGGCCAGGCAGCGCACCTGAAGCACGCGTTCTGTGATGTCGGTGACCTGCATCACCTGCACGTCGCCGTCCCAGTGTTTGGACGCCTTGACGATGCCCTCGAAGGCGGTGCGCAGCCGGTCGATGGGCGCTTCGTAATCGACGTAGAAGAAGGCGACTCCGATCAGGCGGGCGTTCTCGCGCGTCCAGTTCTGGAAGGGCTTGGTGATGAAGTAGGACAGGGGCAGCACCATCCGGCGCCAGTCCCACAGCTTGACCACCACATAGGTCGAGGTGATCTCCTCGACATTGCCCCACTCGTTCTCGACGATGACGGCGTCGTCCAGGCGGATGGGCTGGGTCAGGGCGATCTGGATGCCGGCGACCATGTTCGTCAGGATCGGCTGAAGCGCCAGACCGGCAATGATGCCGACCACGCCGGCCGAGGCCAGCAGGCTGACGCCCCACTGGCGGAAACCGGCGATGGTCATCAGGGCAAGGCCCACGGTGACGATGAACAGCACGACCTTGGCCACCCGCTGCAGGATGCGGGTCTGGGTCAGGTGCTTCCTGGCCAGCAGATTGTCCTCGACGGCGATATTGTACCGCTTGAGGTGCATCACCGACCACATGTCGAGCACGCCCGACGCCATCCAGCCGAGGGTCAGGATGAACAGGAACAGCAGAGCGCTGCGGATATCCTCGGACGGGCCGGGATCCATCGGCGAGACGGTCACGCCGATGCCGATGCCGATGATGATGATCAGAACGCGCAGCTTGACCCGGGCGCGTTCGACCACGCCGCGCCAGAAGAGATCCTTGTTCCGAACGACGCGACGCAGGATGGCGAAGACGATCTTGTGCGTCAGCCAGCCGCCGCCGACGAAGACCAGCAGGACCAGGCCGATGACCGCCCATTCGGGCAGCCAGTCGAACCGGTGCCACAGGGCGCGGATCTGGCGGGTGACGGCGATGATTTCGGGAGGCATGAGCTTCCTAACGCGTCAGGGCCGAGAGGGTTGATGTCTCCTCCCTGTCGCGAAGCGATGGGGAGGAGACATCATGCACGGCCTGCCGTCGCCTCGACGAGGTCGGCCAGGCGTTGGGCGGCGTCGGGGATGGCGACGCTGCGGGCGGCGGCGGACATGGCCGACAGGCGCGCCGGATCGGACAAAACGCTGGTCAGGGTCGAGGCCAGGCGATCGACGGTCAGGTCGTCTTCCAGAATGACCTCGGCCGCGCCCGCATCGGTCAGGGCCTTGGCGTTCAGGCGCTGGTGGTCGTCGGTGGCGATCTTCAGCGGGATCAGGACGGACGGCAGGGCCGCGACCGCCAGTTCGGCGCAGGTCGAGGCGCCGGAGCGGCCGACGACCAGATGGGCCTTGGACAGCCGGTCAGCCATGTCGCGGAAGAAGGGGGCGACCTCGGCCTCAATCCCGGCCTCCAGATAGATCTGGCGCGCGGCCTCCAGCGTCTCGGGGCGGGACTGCTGCTGCACCTTCAGGCGGCGACGCAGGGCCTCAGGCAGGGCGGCCAGCGCGCGGGGCGTGGTCTCGGACAGGATGCGGGCGCCCTGGCTGCCGCCGGTCACCAGCACTTGGATCGGGCCGTCGGCGGCGGGAGCGGCATAGGGGCGGTCAAACAGGGCGCGGATCTCAGCCCGCACCGGCGAGCCGACGACGTGCGAGCGGCCCTGGACCTTGGCCGGCGCGCGTTCGAGTGTCGGGAAGGATGAAGCGACCCGACCGACATAGGGGGCCAGGATGCGGTTGGTGCGGCCAAGGACCGCGTTCTGTTCATGGATCACCGTCGGTCGCTGGGACGTGACGGCGGCGGCCAGCGCCGGGGCGGACGGATAGCCGCCGAAGCCGACGACGATGTCGGCGCCCAACCGGTCGAAGGCCGTTCGCGCCTGGACCACGCCCTTGAAGATGGCGACGCCCGCCTTGATCAGGCCCAGGGGGCCGGACCCGGTGGCGGCGTCCAGCGCCAACCGTTCCTCGGCGGGGAAGGCGTGGGCGTATTGCTCGCCCCGGTGATCGGTCGCCAGAACCACGCGCCAGCCGCGCGCCGCCATCTCGCGCGCCAGCGCCTCGGCCGGGAACATATGGCCGCCGGTGCCGCCGGCGGCGACGACGCAGAGCTTGGTCATGGGCGAGGCTCCGAAAAAGAGGGTCTGAATAGTCTGAAGTTCAGACGGTGGGCAGGCAAAAACACCGTCTAATTCGTCTAATCTGTCTAATGTCGGCCAGGAACGGTGCGGCGAGGAATGGGGCGGCGACAGGATCGCACGGTTTTGCAGCGTGGGCAGGAGACGGTCGATCGCGAGCGGTAAGCGACGGAAATCGTCCAGATGTTTTCGTCAAAGAAGGCTGGCTAACCGCTCTTTCGTCCTCCTGCGACTGGCGTAGCGAGATCGAGGGACGACGAAAGAGAACTACAGCAACCGCCGGCCCATGGTCAGGCTGGCGCCGGGTTCGTAGGCGCCGGGTCTGCGCCGCGTCAGGGCCAGGGCAAAGCCCATGGTCAGGCCCATGGCCAGCATGGAGGAGCCGCCATAGCTGATGAAGGGCAGGGTCATGCCCTTGGTCGGGATCAGGTTCAGGTTCACCGCGACGTTGATGCAGGCCTGAAGCCCGATCAGCATGAACAGGCCCGCCGCCGCCGTCTGCTCGAACGGGTCGGTCAGCTTCATCGCCCGGCGCATGCCGCGGATAACGATGAAGGCGTAGAGGCTGATCATGATCAGGCTGAGGATCAGGCCGAACTCCTCGGCGCCGACGGAATAGATGAAGTCGGTGTGCAGGTCGGGCACGCGGCGCTTCATCACGCCCTCGCCGATGCCCCGGCCCAGCAGGCCGCCGGCGCGAATGGCCTCGGACGCGCTGTCGATCTGGTGGGTGTCAGTGGTTTCGGGCGAGAAGAAGCGGCTGAGGCGGTCGCGCATATGGCCGAAGACGAAATACAGCGACACCAGCCCCGCCATGCCCAGGCTGGCCAGAACCGCCATCCATTTGAACGGCACGCCCGCCATGAAGAAGACGGCCATGAAGGTGGTGGTGATCAGAAGCGTCTGGCCGATATCGGGCTGGATCAGCAGCAGCGAGACGGTCAGCGCATAGAAACCAAACGCGATGGTGACGCCGGGCACCCCCTGGCCCTTTTGCGCCTCGGCGAACATCCAGGCGGCGAAGACGATCAGGCCGGGCTTGGCGAACTCGGACGGTTGCAGACTGAAGGGGCCGAAGTTCACCCAGCGGGCGGCCCCCTTCACCGTATCGCCGATGAACGGCAAGGCCATCATCACGACGATGGCACCGAACAGGGCCAGGACCGCGATGCGTCGCACGCCGCGCGGCGACATCAGCGAGGTCGTCAGCATGATGCTGAGCCCCACGCCCGAGAAGACCATCATCCGCCAGGAATAGTGGAAGGGGTCAGTGATCGATTCATCGGCCAGGATGGCGGCGGGGCTGGAGGCGAAGCTGAGCGCCACGCCCAGGGCCATCAGCGCAAGCGCCGCGCCCAGCAGGCCGCGATCCACGGTCCAGAACCACTGGGCCACATGGCTTTGGTCGTTACGGGAAAAGGCGGGGGTGTAGGGAGCGCTCATGACGCGGTTTCCGGGACGGCGCCGAGGGCCAGGACGGCGGCGCGGAAGGCCTCGCCACGCGCCTCGAAGTCCTTGAACTGATCGAAGCTGGCGCAGGCGGGGGACAGAAGGACGATCTGGTCGCCGCCGGCCGAGGCCGCATCGGCGGCGGCGGCGGCCACGGCGGCGTCGAGGGTGTGGGCGATGACGTGGGGCGTGTCAGCCAGTGTGGCGGCGAAGGCCGGGGCCGCATCGCCGATCAGATAGGCCTTGGCGATGCGGGGGAAGAGGTCGGCCAGGTCCGCGATGCCGCCGGCCTTGGGCACGCCGCCGGCGATCCAGAAGACGGACGGATAGGAGGCCAGGGCCTGACGCGCGGCGTCGGCGTTGGTGGCCTTGGAATCGTTGATGAATCGCACGGAGCCGAGGCGGCCGACCGCCTCCATGCGGTGGGCCAGGCCGGGGAAGGACAGCAGGCCGGCGACGGCGGCGTCGTGGTCAATGCCAAGCGCGCGGGCGGTTGCATAGGCGAAGGCGGCGTTCTGGGCGTTGTGACGGCCGGGAAGCGAGCGGGCGGCGGTGAGATCGGCGACCCGTTCGCCATCCTTCAAAACCGCACCCGGCTGCGCGACATATCCTTCTGCTCTCTGTGAGGGGTGGGTCGAGATGACGGTAGCGCGATCTGACAGGTCACGCGCAATCTTCTGCCCCCAGGTGTCGTCCACGCCCACCAAGGCCACACCATCCGGTCCCTGATTGGCGAAGATGCGCGCCTTGGCCGCCACATAGCCGTCCATGCCGCCGTGGCGGTCCAGGTGGTCGGGGCTGATGTTGGTCAGGATGGCGACGTCGGGGGAGAAGGTCGTGGTGAGGTCCAGCTGATAGCTGGAGACCTCGATCACATAGACGGCGTCGGGCGTCGGTTCGGGCAAGGCCAGGACGCCGACGCCGATATTGCCGCCGACGTGGACCGTCAGGCCCGCCGACTTCAGCACCCAGCCGATCAGCGCGGTGGTGGTCGACTTGCCGTTGGTGCCGGTGATGGCGACGACGCGCGGCCGCTGATCCTTCGGCCGGTCGGCCAGGGCGCGGGCGAACAGTTCGATGTCGCCGAGGACGGGCACGCCGGCCGCGCGGGCCAAGTCCACGGTCCAGTGCGGCCTGGGATGGGTCAGGGGCGCGCCGGGCGACAGCACCAGGGCGGCGAAGTCGGCCCAGTCGGCGGCGGCCAGGTCCTCGACCGTGAAGCCCTCGGCTTTGGCCTGCGCCCGGCCGGCCTCGCCGTCGTCCCACAGGATCGGGATCGCGCCCCCGGCCTGAAGAGCGCGCGCAGCCGTGATCCCCGACCGTCCCAGGCCGAAGACCGCGACCCGCCTGCCTTCAAAGCCGGGAACGGGGATCATCGGATCAGCGCAGCTTCAGCGTCGACAGGCCCAGCAGGGCCAGGGCGCCGGCGATGATCCAGAAGCGGATGACGACCGTGGATTCCGGCCAGCCCATCTTTTCGAAATGGTGGTGGACCGGCGCCATCAGGAAGATGCGCTTCTTCGTCAGCTTGTAATAGCCGACCTGGATCATGACCGAGGCGGCCTCCATGACGAACAGGCCGCCGACGATGCCCAGGACCAGCTCATGCTTGGTGGTGACGGCGATGGCGCCGAGCGCCCCGCCCAGAGCCAGCGAGCCGGTGTCGCCCATGAAGATCTTGGCCGGCGGGGCGTTGTACCAGAGGAAGCCCGCGCCGCCGCCGATCATGGCCGCGCAGAAGATGGCCAGTTCACCCGCGCCAGGCACGTGGTGGACCTGAAGATACTGGGCGAAGACGAAGTTGCCGGCGAGGTAGCTGATCACGCCGAACGCGCCCGCCGCCATCATCACCGGCACGGTCGCCAGACCGTCCAGACCGTCCGTCAGATTCACCGCATTGGAGAAGCCGACGATGGTGAAGGCCGCGAACGCCACATAGAACCAGCCGATGTTCAGCAGCACGGCCTTGAAGAAGGGGAAGGCGATCGACGTCTCGAGCCCCGGTGAGGTTGGCGACACCGTCATCCACAGCACGGTCAGGACGCCGGCGACGACGGCGACGACGGTCTGGGCCAGGAGCTTCTGCTTGGAGGTCAGGCCGGCCGAGGTCTGTTTGGTCACCTTGGCGTAGTCGTCGATGAAGCCCAGCACGCCGAAGGCCGCCGTCACGAAGCTGACGATCCAGATGTAGGGATTGGTCAGGTCGCCCCAGAGCAGCACCGCCACGCCGATGCCGGCCAGGATCATCAGACCGCCCATGGTGGGGGTGCCGACCTTGGACAGGTGGGACACCGGGCCGTCGTCGCGGATCGGCTGGCCCCGGCCCTGTTTGGCGCGGATCCAGTTGATGAAGCGGCTGCCCATGGCGACGGCGACGATCATGGCGGTGGCCATGGCGAGCGCCACGCGCACCGTCTGGTACTGAACCAGGTTCAGCAGCGGATACTGGTGCGCCACGTCGGCGTAGTAGAGATAGAGCAGGTAAAACATTCGGCTTCCCTATCGCGTCGTGGGCGTCGTGTCGCGGCCTTGAAGGTCGGCGAGCGCCTTGGCCACCAGCGAGGCCTTGGAGCCGTTCGAACCCTTGACCATGACGATGTCGCCGGGCGCGACCAGTAGGGCCGCCTCGGCCGCCAGTTCCGCCGCCGTCGCGCGCCAGACGCCGCGTCGCGAGACCGGAAGCGCGTCGTAGAGCCAGCGCATCTCGGGACCGGCGGCGTGGACCAGGTCCAACCCGGCGGCGTCGATGGGGCCGGCGAGACCTTCATGCAGGTCGCGGCTCTGCTCGCCAAGCTCCAGCATGTCGGTCAGCACCACCACGCGGCGGCCCGAGGTCGAGCGCGCGCCCAGGGTCTTGAACCCGGCGGCCATGGACAGCGGATTGGCGTTGTAGCTTTCGTCGATCAGGGTGAAGGCGCCGTCCGGCGTCGTGACCGTGCGCGTCTGGCCGCGTCCGGCCAGAGGCTGGAACCCGGCGAGGGCTTCGAGACCCGTCTCCAGCGTCACGTCCAGGGCGTCGAGCATCAAGAGGACGCACAGGCTGTTCAGGCCCCAATGGGCGCCGGACTGGGCCAGGCGATAGTCGATGCGTCGCCCGAACAGTTCGGCGGCCACCGCCGCGCCCTCGGCGTCCGGCCGGAAGTCCAGCAGGCGGGCGTCATGGCCGGCGTCGGATCCAAACGTCAGCAGACGCGCGCCGACCGCCTTGGCGGCGTCGCACAGGATAGCCGAGAAGGCGACGTCGCCGTTCGCCACCGCCGCACCGCCCGGCACCAGGCCCTGGAAGATGGTCGCCTTTTCACGCGCGACGCCCGCCTCGCCGTCCGCAAAGGCCTCGATATGGACCGGACCGACCGTGGTGACGCAGGCGGCGTGGGGGGCGACGAAGCGCGACAGGGGCGCGATCTCGCCCGGCGCATTCATGCCGATCTCGAACACGGCGCGCCGGGTCTCGACCGGCATTCGGGCCAGGGTCATGGGCACGCCGATGTGGTTGTTGTAGCTCTTGATCGAGCCGTGGGCGGGACCGGTCAGGTCGAGGCCCGCCTTGATGGCCTGGGTGACGCTGGTCTTGCCGACGCTGCCGGTGACGGCGCCGCGCTTCACATGGGGCGCGCGTTCGCGGGCGGCGACGCCCAAGGCCTCCAAGCCGCGCAAGGTGTCGGGCACCACGACGCACGGGCCGCCCTCGACCGGATGTTCGACCAGGGCGGCCGCGGCGCCCGATGCGAAGGCGCTGCCGGCGAACTGATGTCCGTCGCGTTCGCCCTTCAGCGCCAGGAACAGGTCGCCGGGGACGATCTCGCGGCTGTTGTAGGTCAGGCCCGTAATCGGGCGGTCGTCGCCGTGCAGCACGCCGCCCGTGGCGGCGGCGACTTCGGCGGCCGACCAGAGCGGGCGGGCGGAGTTTTCAGGCATAGAGAGACAGGGCCTCGGACGCGACAGTGGCGTCGTCGAAGGGGTGGGTCACGCCCGCGACGATCTGACCCTGTTCATGCCCTTTTCCGGCGATGACCACCACATCCCCGTCATGCATCATTTCGACGGCGGCCTCGATGGCGGCGCGGCGGTCGCCGATCTCGATCCCGTCGGGGCAGCCGGCGCGGACCTGGGCGCGGATGGCGGCGGCGTCTTCGGACCGCGGATTGTCGTCGGTGACGATGGCGATGTCGGCCAGACGCCCGGCGATCTCGCCCATCAGGGGGCGCTTGCCACGGTCGCGGTCGCCGCCGGCGCCGAAGACGACGATCAGTCGGCCAGTCGCGTGCGGACGCAGCGCGTTCAGCACCGTCTCGAGCCCGTCGGGGGTGTGGGCGTAGTCGACATAGACCTCGCCCCGACTTTCCTGGCCGCCGTCGATGCGTTGCAGGCGGCCTTGCGCCCCGGTCAGGCCTTCCAGCGCGCCGATGACGGCGTCGGCGGGATCGCCGGCGGCGATGCACAGACCGGCCGCCACCAGGGCGTTGGACGCCTGAAACGCGCCGGCCAGGGGCAGCAGGATTTCGCGGATGTCGCCGCGCACGTCGATGGTCAGACGCTGGCCCTCAGGCGTCGCGCGACGGCCGATCAGGGTCAGGTCGCGACCGCGCTCGCCCACGCCCATGACGCCCAGGCCCGCCATAATCGAGGCGGAGGCGAAGACCGAATAGGCGTCGGAATCGGCGTTCAGCACGGCGGTGCGGCCGCGCGGCAGCAGGGTCTCGAACAGGCGCATCTTGGCGGCGCGATAGTCCGCCATGGTGCCGTGATAATCGAGATGGTCCTGGGTCAGGTTGGTGAAGGCGGCGGCCTTCAAGGCGACCCCGTCCAGGCGGCGCTGATCGATGCCGTGGGACGAGGCCTCCAGCGCGACGTGGGTCACGTCCTTGGAGGCCAGTTCGGCCATCAGGCGCGCGGCCTCGGCGGCGTCGGGGCTGGTCAGGCCGGGGCCGGTCAGGGCGTAGGTTTTGACGCCCTTCTGGCCGATGACGCCCAGCGTGCCCATGCTGGCGGACTTGTGGCCGATCCCGGCCCAGATCTGGCGGCAGAAGGTGGCGACCGAGGTCTTGCCGTTGGTGCCGGTCACGGCGACGCAGGTCTTGGGCTGGGCGCCGTAGAAGCCGCGCGCGGCGATGGCGTAGGCCCGGCGCACGTCGCCCGAGGTAACCAGAACGGGCGCCGCGCCATCCGGCGTGTCGGTCGGGGCCAGAACCGCAGCCGCGCCTTGCGCCAGGGCCTGGGGGATGAAGGCGCGGCCGTCGGCGGCCGTACCCGGCAGGGCGACGAACAGGGCGCCGGGCGAGACCTTGCGGCTGTCGGCGGTGACGCCGGTGATGACGGGGTCCGAGGACACGTCGCGGCGCAGCAGGTCGGACAGGTGAAGCGCGCTCAAAGCCCGTCCCCCGCCACGTCCTGATATTGCGGGATCTTCTCGCCCGAGGCCGTGCGCCAGCGGTCGTCGCGGCGTTCGACGCCCAGGAAGCCGGCGATGCGGTCCGCGATATTGTGCACGGCGGGCGCAGCGACATAGGCGCCGGTCTTGGGATAGGTCCCCGGCTCGTCCATCACGATCAGGATGGCGTAGCGCTTGCCGTTCAGCGGGCCATCGACGGGGAAGACCGCCGCGAAGGAGCCCAGGGCGTGGCTGGGGTCATAGCGACCGCCGACCAGTTTGTTGGCCGAGCCCGTCTTGCCGCCGACTCGCAGGCCCGGCGCGTCGGCGAAACCGCCCGAACCCTTGACGACGTTGCGACGCAGCAGGTCGAGAATGGCGCGCGAGGTCTCTTCGGTGACGACCTGTTGCGGCTGGACGTTGCGGGCGCCGCCCTTGCGCAGCGACAGCGGGATCATCCGACCGCCATTGGTCAGGGCGCCCATGGCCTGAACCATCTGGGCCGGGGTGATCATGATGCCGTAGCCGAAGGACAGCGACGCCAGGGTCGAGTTGTCCCAACGACGCGGCACGACGGGCTTGGCCGATTCCTTCAGCTCGATCTTGGCGGCGTCCAGCAGGCCCAGGCGGCGGAAATAGTCGCGCATGGTGTTGGGGCCCATCTGCACCGCCAGTTGCGACGTGCCGATGTTGGAGGAATGCAGATAGACCTCTTCCAGCGTCATCACCCGGTTCTGGGCGTGGAAGTCCTTGATCTTGCGATCGCCGATCTGAAAGGCCTGGGAGGCGTCGAACAGGGTGTTCATGTCGGCCCGGCCGGTGTCGAGGCCGGCGGCGACGGTGAAGGTCTTGAACACCGAGCCCATTTCGTAGTGGCCCGAGACGGCGCGGTTCAGGGTGGCGCCGTCGGGCGCGGCGCCGCGATCGGCCGAGTTGAAGGTCGGCCAGGACGCCATGCCCAGCACCTCGCCGGTCTGGACGTCGGTGACGATGCCGACGGCGCCCTTGGCCTGGTTCTTGATCGCGGCGGCGGCGAGTTCGTTTTCCAGCACGCCCTGGACGCGCAAGTCGATGGACAGGGGGAAGGCCTCGCCGCGCTGACCCGCCGCGCGGATCTCGTCGTTGAAGGCCAGTTCGGCGCCCGAGACGCCCTGCCCGCCCGTGTCGGCGTCGCCGATCAGATGGACGGCCGAGGTTCCCAGCGGATAGGCGCGGCGGTCTTCGGGCTCGAAGGTGACGCCGCCCAGCGCCAGGTCGTGGACCGCGGCCTTTTCCTGAGGCGTCAGGCCGGTCAGGGCGATCAGGCGACGGTCGCCGCCCAGCACCTTCTTCAGACGCTCAGCCGAGATGCGCGGCAGGGCGCGGCGGATCTGGCCATAGGCCAGGTCGCGATCCCAGATCTCGGCCGGGTCGATGTAGAGGCCGTAGTGGACGATGTTGGTGGCCAGCAGCTCGCCATTGCGGTCCGTCAGGTCGCCGCGCACCAGGGCGTTCGGATTGACGCCGCGCCCCAGCCCATTCGCCGGGGCGAACAGGGCCTTGTACGACGCGCCAATGGCCAGGCCGCCGAAGACGCAGGAAAAGACGATCAGGATCAGGAAGATGCGGACGCGCGTGTCCTCTTCCGGACGGGCGTCGGCGCGGGCGCGCTCGAAGCCGTGTTCCAGCCGCCAGACCAGTTCCGTCAGCCAGCGCCAGAAGGGGGACAGACGGCCTTGCAGTCGTTCCTGGAAATCGGCGCCCGGCGCGGGGCGATGATAGCGATGATCCTGAACGCTCATTGCGCCGGCTCCGGCGAGGGCGTGGGAACGGGCGCGTCATCGGCGACGGCGGCGGGCGCCGGCGCGGCTGCAGGCGCGGGCGCGGCGGGTTGAGCGGGGACGGGCTTCAGGGCCGTCAGCTGACCTTCCTTGGCCTGACGGGCGACCGCGACGGGCGCCATGCCGATCTGGCGCGACAGGCTTTCCAGACGCGCGGGCTGCTCCAGACGGGCGACCTCCGCGCGCAGCAGGCGGACGCGCTGTCCGTTCTCGCGGATGTCCTGTTCGATCTGGGCGATGCGGCTGCTCTCACGCGCCGCGGCGGCCTTGGCGGCATAGACCGACACGATCATGATCGCGACCAGGGCCACGCCGATGATCTCGACCCAGCGCACGCCGCGCACCTTCCAGTCGAACAGACGCTGCAGGGCGGTGCGGGAATAGGTGAAGAAGGGCGCCGTGGTCATGCCGCAGCCCCTGATCTGGTCGCGCCGTCGATCCGACCCCAGGCCGGCGCGTCGGTGCGCACGGCGGCGCGCAGCTTGGCCGAGCGGGCGCGGGGATTGGTGGAACGCTCTTCGTCGCCCGCCTCGCGCGCGCCTTTGAACTGCAGCGTGAAGCTGGGCTTGCGCGGATCAACGGCCATCGGCGCATGACGCGAACCGGCGGGGCTGTTGCCCGTGCGCTCAGTCAGGAAGGCCTTGACGATGCGGTCCTCCAGCGAATGGAAGGTTACGACGGCGAGGCGTCCACCCGGGGCGAGCGCCGCCTCGGCGGCTTCCAGACCGCGCTCCAGCTCGCCCAGTTCGTCGTTGACCGCGATGCGCAGGGCTTGGAAGACCCGCGTCGCAGGATGGATGGGCGCGCCGCGACGGCCGCCCAGAGCCTTTTCGACCACCTCTGCCAGATCCAGGGTGCGGGTGAACGGCTGTTCGGCGCGGCGACGCAGGATGGCGGTGGCGACGCGGCCCGACTGGCGCTCTTCGCCGTACAGTTTGAAGATGTGGGCCAGGGGACCGTGGTCCCAGCTGTTGACGATGTCGGCGGCGGTCGCACCCTCATCGGACATGCGCATGTCCAGCGGACCGTCGCGCATGAAGGAGAAGCCGCGCTCGGCCTGATCCAACTGCATCGACGAGACGCCGATGTCGAAGACGGCGCCGTCCAGCTTCGCCTTGCCGCTGTCGGCAAAGGCCCCGGCCAAACCCGAGAAGGGGGTGCGGATCAGCTGGAACTGGCCGGGGAAGTCGTCAGCGACGGCGTCGGCGTGCGGCTGGACCGTCGGGTCGCGATCCAGGGCGACGACCTGGGCGCCCGTTTTCAGGATGGCGCGGGTATAGCCGCCGGCGCCGAAGGTGGCGTCGATCACGACATCGCCGGGCGCGGGCGCAAGGGCCTCGATCACCTCGGCCAGCAGAACGGGGGCGTGGGGAGAATTGGGGGGAGCGTCGGTCACGACCCGCCTCCCGCCAGTTTCATCTGAGCCGCCAGCTTCAGTGCGCCGATCTGGGCCATGCCGGCCTTGGCCAGGGCGCGCTGTTCGGCGCGGCGAGCCGCCCATTTCTCTCGCGACCAGATCTGGAAACGGTCGTTCAGGCCGACGATGACGACGGTGTCGCCCAGACCCGCCTCGGCGCACAGCGCCTCAGGCAAGGTGATCCGACCGCCGGAATCGTAGGCCAGACGCACCTGCTCGCCCATCACCTGCCACTCCAGCGCCGAACGCTCCTCGGAGCCGAACGGCAGGGCTTCGATCATTTCGGCATAGACGGCGAACAGGCGCTCGCCGCCTGCTTCCAGGCAGTCCGCTTCGATCGAAGGAAAGATGAAGACGCCGCCGGCGGCGCCGTTTTCGGTCGTGCGGAAATCGTTGGGGATGAGGAGACGGCGCTTGCCGTCCAGCTGCTTCTCATAGGTCGAGAGAAACACGCCCTGTCCAATCGAACCCTTCGGCCCGTCCCTAGATGCCCTGACGAACGCCCGCCGCGCCCGCCTCTCAGCCCCAAATCATGAAGCTGGGATAGCATGGGATGAAATGGGCCTCAATGGGATCAAGGCCAAGATTTAACCATGTTTTGACGTGTGACGACTTAAGCACGCCTTAACAGCTGGAACATACACGGAACAAACAAAGTATTCACAGGCTGTGAGGCGTTCTAACCTTCCGTTGCCAGACAACAGGTTAACGGGCGCAAACCCACGGGGCTTCTGCCAGAACGCTGAAATGCGGGGATAATCCGAACTCGGATCAGGCGACGCGCTGAGGGAGGGCACCAACGCCCAACCCTACGGGCCTCAAGTAGGCCGAAGGCCGATAGGCCCAAAGAAAAAGCCGGCCTCAAGCAGCGCAAAGCGCGGTAGGCCAAGAAAAATGCCAGACGGCCTGTAAGCCGGGTTTTGTTCCGATCCGAGGCCGAGGCCCGGATCGGCGACGATCATTCCTCTGGACCGACCATTGCTGATCGGTTCTCGCGACCTACCCGGACATCTGAGGCGGTGAGCCCCGCGAGCGAGCCCGCGCGATGTCCCTATTTGGTCTTGCTCCAGGCGGGGCTTGCCATGCCGTCCCTGTTGCCAGGTCCGCGGTGGGCTCTTACCCCACCCTTTCACCCTTACCGGCCTCGCAAGGCCGGAGGTTTGCTTTCTGTGGCGCTATCCCTCGGGTCACCCCGGGCGGAAGTTATCCGCCGCCTTTTCACCGTGGAGCCCGGACTTTCCTCGACGGACGCGAAGTCCGCCGCGACCGCCCAGCCGTCTGGCGCGCGCTAGATGCGCGTTAGAGGCGCCGAGGTCAACTGACGGATGCGCCGGGGCAGCAAATGGGATATGATCGACCCATGGCCGAACCCGCTTCTCATGTCGCCGATCAAGAAAGCCCGGAACAGCGCGAACGCCGTCTGACCTGGGAGCGCGCGCGCGTCGCAGAAGCCGATGCGGACATCGCTGCCGGGCGCGTCATTTCCGGCGACGAAGCGCTGGAATGGCTGGATCGCTGGTCCGCCGGCGAAGACCTGGACGAGCCCGCTTTAGCTGAATGAGCGGGCCTTATCAGGTCATCTTCACCGCTCGGGCGCGCGTCGATCTGCTAGCGGTGCGGCGTTGGCTGTATCAACCCGGAAGCGGTCTGAAGGCGCGGTTGCGATCCGCCCGCATTACGCGCGCCATCGTTGAACTGCAGTTCACTCCGTTCAGATGGCCCGAGGGCGATGTCGCAGGCGTTCGAGAACGCCCTGTCGAGGGCCATCGCATCTTGTATCGGATCGACGACGGGAACCGCACCATTTCTATCATCCGCGTCTTCGGGCCCTTCCAGGACCGATCCGAACCCTAGTTCAGCACGCCCGTGACGCTCTCGGCGCTGGCCAGCTGGAGCAGACCGACCAGGCGGGCGCGGGTTTCGCCGTCGGCGACGCCGTCGACGCGGGCCGGGCGCCAATGACGCTGGAAGGCGCGGACGGCGGTTTCGACGGCGGCGTCGTAGTCGCCGCTGGCCTTCAGGCCGTAGCCCAGCCGATGCAGGCCGGCGCTGAGCACCATCGGGCCGATGCCCTGATCGCCCTTTTGCAACAGGCCGCCCAAGGCCTGAACCCGTTCGGCCGCCGGTTCGAACCACAGGCCGTGCCCGGCCTCGGCCAGACGTTTCCAGGGGAAGAGCTCGCCCGGATCTTCCTTGCGATCCGGCGCCAGGTCGGAATGGGCGATGATGCGGTTGTCGGCGATGGTCCAGCGGCTGCGAATGTCGGAGATCAGGGCGATGACGGCCGCGATCTGGGCTTCGGGGAAAGCGCGGTAGCCGAACTCATGGCCGGGATTGACGATCTCGATCCCGATTGAGGCGGCGTTGCAGTCGTCCTCGCCCTGCCAGACGCCGCGACCGGCGTGCCAGGCGCGGCGCTCCTCGGGCACCAGTTGAAAGACGCGGCCGTCTTCCTCGACCAGATAGTGGGCCGAAACCTTGGCCTCGGGGTCGCGCAGGCGGGCCAGAGCGGCCTCGCCGGTCTGCATGCCGGTGTAGTGCAGCACCAGCATGTCCGGCGGCGCACGGCGCGCGTCGAAGTTGGGCGAAGGCGCGTCGATGTAGGACGTCATGGCGGCGTCGGCTCAGCGGCCGTTGCGCTCCCAGCCATAGGCGACCCAGGCACCGTCCACCTTGTGCGCCTCGATCAGGTCGGGATCGCTGTTGCGGCGACGCGGCGCGATATTGCGGCGGGTGCGCATGACCAGACCGACCAGAAAGACCAGAACGCCGGCGAACAAGGCGATCACCGCCACGGCCGCAGCGGTGAAGACGGCGAGGACGGCGCCGACCGCCATGGCGCAGACGGCGGCGATCATGCCGGCGACCCACATGACGGACGCCACCAGGCCGTTGGGACGGCGGCGGGCGGCATGGCCGATGGCGGCGAGACGTTCAGGCTGGAACATGGATCATCCTTTCAGGCGATCCGGGGAACGCCTGACACGCAATGTCGGTCCATCGAGGCCTGCGGTCAATGGACCGCGACGCACGGTCACGTGCGCCGCGCTCCGTCAAAAGATCGGCTGATCGGCCAGAACCACCGCGCCCTGGCTGCGCATCCGGTCGCTGTCGATCCGGCGCATCACGGCCTGGGCCTGGGGATCGGCCATGACGCCGCCCAGCATGACCAGGGCCTTGGCGGCCTCGGTCTGGACGCCGAACATTTCCGACAGGGCCTCGAACGGCGACTGCTGCTTGGGGAAATGCTTGAAGCGGACAGGCTCGTTGTCGGGGATCTTGGCCAGTTGGCGGGCCTTGTTCACCGCCTCGGTCACGCCGCCCAGCTGGTCGACGAGGCCCAGCGGCAGGGCCTGGGCGCCGGTCCAGACGCGCCCCTTGGCGATTTCGCGCACCCGGTCCGGCGACAGTTTGCGGCCCGTCGCCACACGGGTGATGAAGTCGTCGTAGATCCGGTCCATCGAACCGGCGAAGGCCGCGCGCTGCTGGGGGGTGAACTCTTGCGTCGGCGAGAAGGCGTCGGCGTATTCCCCGCCCACCGTCAGCTCACGCATGTCGACGCCGAACCGGCCCAGCGCATCGGCCAAGACGAACTTGCCGCCGAACACGCCGATCGAGCCGGTCAGGGTCGTGGGCTGGGCCACGATCCAGTCGGCCTCGGAACTAATCCAGTAGCCGCCCGAGGCCGCATAGGCGCCCATGGACACCACCACCGGCTTGCCCGCCGCCCGCGCCGCGCGCACGGCGGCAAGGATCTGCTCGGACGCTTCGGGCGAACCGCCGGGCGAAGAGACGCGGAAGACGATCGCCTTGACGCTCTTGTCCTCGATCGCGTCGTAGATGGCCTCGGCCGTGTCGTCGGAATGGATGGACGAGCCGCCGCCGAAGCTGGCGCCGCCGCCGCGCCCGGTGACGATGGCCCCCTCCCCGCCCACGATGGCGATGGCGTTCTTGCCCGAACCCGTGCGTTCGCCCTTCTGGCTGGCGTACTTGCCGAATTCGACGATCTCGGCGCCTTTACCGGCGCGGGTCTTGATGGCGATCTCGGCCTCTTCGACCTGGCCCACCTTGTCGATCAGCCGATTGCTGAGCGCCTGTTCCGCCGAATAGGGGCCGGCCTCGATCACCGTCTTCAGCGCCGGGGCCGTCGTCTTGCGATCCCTGGCCGCGTTGGCCAGGGCGGTGTCGTAGATCGACGTCATCCAGGCAGTCATCGCCTCGCGGTGCGGGCCGGTGTAGTCGCTCTGGGTGTATTCGTTGACAGCGTTCTTGTACTCGTAGCGCTGTTCGAACTCGGGTTTGACGCCGTATTTCTGGAAGGCGCGGCCCAAAAACAGGCTGTCGGCCGAGAAGCCCGTGGCCTGGAAGCCGGCTGTGTTCTGCATCCACAGCTCCGACGCCGAGGCCCCGACCATATAGGTAGACATCACCGCGCCCGACGGGGCGAAGCCCTGACTGTGGGCGATGACCGGCTTGCCTGCGTTGCGGAAACGATGGATCGCCTGGCGCAGTTCGTCGGCGGTGGCGGGCGTCATGCCGCTTTCCGGCAAGCGGATCAGCAGAGCCTTGACGCTGCTGTCGCTCTGGGCCTGATGCAGGCCATCGACCACGTCCGTCAGGGCCAGGCCCGAACTGCCGAAGGCCGCGAACGGATTGGACGACGGCTGGTCGCTGACGCCGCCGCGCAGGTCCAGCTCCAGCACGGTGGTCGCCGGCGTCGTCGGCTTGGACGACGAGGCGACGGCGACCGTCAGCAGCACAACGGGAATGACGACGACGAACAGGATCAGCCCGGTGAAGACACCAAGGACCGTCAGGAAGAATTGCTTCATCGGAGGGAAAACGCGCGCTCGCAGGCCGGAAATGGCGTCGCCAGCATAGGGGGACGCGGGCCGTCGTCAAATGACGCGCGTGCAATCCGTCGGTTGACCTGGCGTTCGCAGCCGAACCCGATTGCTGCGACGCAGCGTGCGGATTGATGCGAGGCCCGGAAATCCCTATATGAGCCGCCTGTGAGCGAGGGCCTGCGCCCCGCGTTTTTCTTGCTGGAGACCGCACGATGCTGGTCACCCTGATGAAGTCCAAGCTGCACCGCGCCACGGTGACCCAGGCCGATCTCGATTACGAGGGATCGATCGCCATCGACATGGACCTGCTGGACGCCGCCGGCATCTATCCGCACGAGCAGGTCGATGTGCTGAACATCACCAATGGCGCGCGCTTCACCACCTATGCGATCGAGGCGCCGCGCGGCTCCAAGGTCATCGGCGTCAACGGCGCCGCCGCCCGCCTGGTGCAGAAGAACGACAAGGTGATCGTGGTCACCTACGGCCAGCTGCCGCAGGAAGAGGCGCGCCAGTGGAACCCGAACGTGGTCCTGCTGGACGACGCCAACGCGATCAAGACCGCCGGCTAAGGCGCTTCGCCTCTCAGAATGCAAAAAGGCCCGCCGGCGACGGCGGGCCTTTTCTTTATCCGATCGATGCGATCAGCGGGCGATGTCGTAGACGCCCGTGATGTCGATCCGCACCGTCAGTTCGCCGGCGGAAACCGGCGTGCTCTCGGCCCGGTCCATCGACACGGCGCGGGCGGCGAACATCGGCATCGGCGGCTGGGGCGCATAGCCGCCGCCCTCGGTCAGGTTGCGAATGCCCGACAGTTGGACGTTCAGCGACTGGGCGTACAGCTGGGCCTTGGCCTGCAGGTTGCGCACCGCCAGCTGGCGCGCCTGGTTTTCGGCGGCGGTCGGATCCTTCAGGCCGAAGCTGATGCCGTCGATCTGGTTGACGCCGGCGGCGACCACGGCGTCGGCCGTCGTACCGACCTTGCTCAGGTCGTTGATGACCACCGTCACACGGTTCACAGCCTGGTAGCCGCGCAGCTTGGGCGGCTCGTTCTGGACGTAATCGTATTGCGCCGACAGGTTCAGACCCGAGGTCTGGATGTCGCGTTCAGCGACGCCCGCGCGGCGCAGGGCGGCGACCACGCGCGTCATTTGCGCAGCATTATCGCGCATAGCGGCCTGGGCAGTCGTTGCCTCGGTCTGGACGCCGAAGGTGATGGTGGCCATGTCCGGTGCGGCCTTCACCTCGCCGTAGGCCGACAGGTTCAGCGACGGCGCGGGTTGCATCATGTGCATGGCTCCCATGGGTTCGGCCGTCTGAGCCATGGCGCGCGGCGTGGCGGCGGCCAGGAAGGCGGCGGCGGCGACGGCGCCGCCCAGGGCGACGGTCTTCAACGACAGGGTCTTCAGGGGGGCGGCGGCCAGGTTGCGGGTCATGCAGTCTTCTCCGTGAGCGATCCGGGACCGGCGCATTCGCCGATCCGTTGCAACGACCTTGGCCGTTCTCGCCTGAACCAACGCCCGTGCGCCTTGGCAGTTTCCGTTCATCTTCGTGAAATCGCCGAAAGATCGCCTTCTTGCCCGCCCCCGCTTGGCAAGCCGCGCCCGCGCCTGCTAGGCGAAAGCCCTACCGCCGGGGCGCGCCTTGGGGGCCTGTAGCTCAATGGTTAGAGCCGACCGCTCATAACGGTCTGGTTGGGGGTTCGAGTCCCTCCGGGCCTACCACCCCCCTTGTTTTCGACAATGAAAACAAGGGGTTTAGATGGTTTGACACTCAGGGTTTGACACCCGCCGTTCTCTTTTCGGCCTTTTCGAGCTTGGCGATCGCCGTGTCTGCAAGCTTCGCCTGGTCCGCAGAACGCGTGTAGGTCTCGACTTCATCGAGGCTGGTGTGGCCCAAGACGGCGGCGATTTCTTTGGTCGTCGCGCCAGCTTCGGCCAGCCGCCGGCCCGCCGCCTTGCGCAAGCCGTGCGGGGTGCGGCCCGTCACGCCGGCGAGCGTCGCGCGCTCCACGAACCAGCTGGTGAAGCCTGCCGGTGAGAAGGGCCTGCCGTACTGCGTCAGGATGAACGTCATCCCGGCACCATGCCGGGCGATCTCGGCTTTCAAGCGCGGGTGGACCGGGATCCAGATCGGGACGTCGGTCTTGTCCTGAGTGACGGCGATTCGGCCATTCTTAACGTGCTGCTGGCCCATGCCGACGACGTCCGACCGGCGCACGCCTGTATAAAGCAAGAGGCACAGGGCGAGGCGCTCGCGGGTGCCCTCCCCCCACTTCGCTTCGAACGTCTCGATCTCGGCCTCCGACCAGGGGATGAAACCCTTGGACTTGCGCTTTCGGGACTTGGTCTCTCGGACAGGGTTGTCTTTGCGCCAGCCCAGTTCGACGGCGACAGCGAAAGCCTTCATCAGACGCTTTCGCAGATTGCGCTGGGCGCCGGGCCGATCGGCCATCTGGTGGAAAATGCCGTTCAGATGCTGTGGCTCGATCGAGACGGCCGACCGGCCGCCCCAAGCCCCAGCCCGAAAGCGATCCAGGATCTGGCGATACGTCTTCTGGGTCTGAGGCTCGAGATCGAGGAAGTCGGCCGAGCGATAGTATTCGATCATCAGGTGGTTGATCGAGCGCGGCTGGACTTTCGTCGCGGGGTCAGCCTTGGGCGCGCGGCCGTGCGCCACGGCATAGGCCGCCATGAATTCGGCCGAGCCTGGATCGCCCGGCAACCCCACAGTCGCGTAGCCCTTGCGGCGGTAATAATGGCGTATCCGCCCATGGCGGTCTTTGAACCGCTGGACATAGGCCAGGTCGATCGTCGCCATGCCGTTCATTGGGGCAGAACGTCATCCCACTCGTTCCGCCCGCTCGCCTTTGCTGCGGCGACCTTCATCCGGTCGCCCAACACCAAGCGAAACCCGCCTTCCTTGGGGAAGTCAACGGCCGCGACCTGGTGGCCGCACTTCTCCATCACGCCCATAGCTCGTTTAATGTCCGCTGCGGTGAAGGCGACGCGACTGGTCATGCGGCCGCCATGGCGTAGGTGGCTGAGATCCGCGTACCGTATACAGGTCCGGTCCTAGACAGGCGTCTGGCGGCTCCCATGGTCACAAGGCCTCTGCCGTGGCAGCTTCGTAGGAATGTTTCGATTTGCTCCCGTGATCATCGTTTCGGGCTTGGACGTCGCCGTTTTGATGGGCGCGTCCCTTGCCGTTGTCTTCGTGCCAAATGGCGATGTCGCCGCATTCATCCAGCACCCTGCAACCGCAGCCTGGATCCAAGCTGTTGGTTCGATAGCAGCGATTGTTGGCACCTGGGCTGTTGGCGAGCGGCAAGCGGCCCATGCCCGAGCTTTGAGGGACGCGGACGACAGATCGCGTTTGGAGCAAGCCCGCATCGACAGAGAAACTCGAAGGGCGTCTATCCGGGCGATTGCATCCGCTTTCGCCGATCTGACGGTTGAGCGCCTCCGTTCCTGCGAAGTGATGTTGACTGACAATCCGGAAATCGCGGACGCCGAGTCGCTCAGCCGGGACCTGAGTTACACCCGTCAGCTCTTGATGGACTTCAAGGTCTCGGACCTCGGCTCGGCGCGGGAAATGCTGATCTTCTCTGCGTTTGCGGGACTTTTGGGCGAAGCTCTGGCGACGGTTGACCGTGAAGTCGCGACCGCCCGGAGATCTATGACCGGATGGCTTCCGGCCTTTGGCGCCCCGATCCTTGCTGAGGTTCGGATAGCGCTCGAGGTAGCGGTGGAAAGACGAGCCCAGCTGGCAGAATTGTTCGATGCCGACCGAGCGGCAGAAGCTTTCCACGCCGAAGATTAGAGGCGTCATCGCAACTCTCTCGCGGCCGAGGTCGACGCGACGCCGGGATTAAGGGCGACGCCATCGCCGGCGCGCTGACCGTCGCGGTAGGCGCCCCAGTTCATCGGCCGCCTGGCGGATCCCTTCTCGATCTCGACGCCGCGCCTGGCCAGCTCTTCGGTGATCAAGGCGTTGCGCAGCACCACAAGTCCTCGGCCGGTTGGCTGAGGCGGGATCATAGCGCGGATCCGCGCGGCGAGGCGGTCGGCCATGCCGTCGAGGAAGGGCATGACGCGGGCGGCCTGTTTGATGTGCGGCAGGCAGCGGACGGCGTGCATGATCGCCGCCGATTCCGTTCGCATGACCGAGGGGCAGACTGTCGTGATGGCGGTCTATCAGCCCGGCGTGGTGACCGGTGCGCCAGGTGCGCCTCGGGTAAACACGTCGGGTCGTCGTCTTTGACGCTGGCGAGGGCGACGGGCCAGAGGCCTATACCGGGCATCACCCGGTCTATGGCTCGCTGGATACCGTCGGGTCGATCAAGGACGGCTCGGAGGCCCAGACGACGCGGATCGACATCGGCATCATGCCGGTCTCGGATGTCGCCGCCGCTGCCCTCGCCGCCCCCTCGACGCAGGGCACGCGGGTTCAGTGGTGGGAGGGCGCCGTTGATCAAGAGTCCGGCCTGCTGATCGGCGCGCCGGAACTGAAGTTTGACGGCGAGATCGACAAGCCCCGGTTTCAGGTCGGAGATAGCTGGCTGCTGACGCTGGAGTGCGGCACCCAGGCCGAACGCCAGCTGGAGCCGAATGCGGACTGGCGCCTGAACCACGCGACGCATCAGCGGATTTGGCCGGGCGAAATGGGCCTGTCCTACGTCGACGGCGTCGCCCGCAAGAACGAGTGGCGCAGCCGGCCGGAGAACCCCGGCCTGTTTAAGCGCCTGCTCAACACCTTCGTGCCTCTGTCCAAGTAGGGCGATCCATGCACCCCATGATGAAGCGCCAGGCTGCGACACAGGCCTGCATGGACCGCTTTGCCTTCAAGGCTGTCGTGCCGGGCAAGCGCGACTGCGGCAAGCTGGCGGCCCACGCGATGGGCAAGATGGGCCGATCGGCGAAGCTGCTGAACGGCACGCGGCACAAGACCTTCGCCGGCGCCCTGAAATACATCCGTCGCCTCGGCTTCAAGGATCTGATCGCCCTCATGGATGCGACCGGCCTGGAGCGCGTGCCGCCGGCCGCCGCCCTTCCCGGCGACATCATCGCCATGCCCTCTGAGGAAGGCGACGGCTTCGGCTGCTCGCTCGCCGTGGCGCTGGATAACGGCCGGGTGCTGGGTCTGAACCCCGCCTCGGGCCTGATCGAACCTATGATCCCTCACCTGTTCATCTGCGCCTGGAGGGTCTGAATGCCGTTCCTCCTGCCCGCTGCTGCATCCGCGGTCGCCGCCGCCGCGCCTGCCGCTGCCGCCGCCGGCGCTAGCGCTGCCGCATCGGCCGGGATCGGCGCCACGCTGACCAGCATCGCGGGCAATGTCCTGATGAACGTCGCCATCTCGGCGGCAATGTCGATTTTCCAGCCCCAGGTCGGTGTGGCGGGCCGAACCTTCGAATGGACGCTGGACCCTGACGGGCCGATCCCCTTCGCCGCCGGCCGTATCGGCGTTCCCGGCTCGGCCGTCTACCGCAAGACCTTCGGCCCTGACCTGATGTATTACGGCATCCCGTCGGTGATCTCTGGCGCTGGGCCGGTCGACGGCTTCGAAGGCTTCATGGCCGACGATGAGACCGTGGCCTTTGACGGGTCCGGCAAGGCCATCAGCAGCCAGTATGCCGGCGAGCTCTGGTACAAGAACAAGCTGGGCACGCAGC
>Ga0265296_1000137_pt1 | contig 144388 bp, 137 predicted proteins | sample MunlanPumphouse1_FD_189073 | JGI IMG/M metagenome (GOLD analysis project Ga0265296, IMG submission 189073) | Groundwater microbial communities from a municipal landfill in Southern Ontario, Canada - Pumphouse #1 | ecosystem: Environmental > Aquatic > Deep subsurface > Groundwater | place...
TCGGTTGCTAGGATCACTCCATCGGCAAAAACAATACCGATGGTTGTTGTCCCCTTCATGGACTCCTGTACCTGTTCAGGCATAGTAACACCCTAAAAATAAATAAACGCTAAAAATTTGTTAAAAGCGCTTGAAATATTCAATGATAGATGGAAATTTAAAGGTTTCTAATGGCGCACAGACGCGGGAAGGATATTTTCTGTGGGCCTTCCGCATCCATGCAGCACAGGACCTTTCTTATTCAGAGCTCTCGTGGCACATGGCCCGGATCAGTTCCCGGTCATAGAGCATGGCTACGAGTTTCTTGTCGCCGTTCACGACCGGCAGCTGGTCCACCCGGGAGCGTTTCATCTTGAGGGCGCACTCGCTCACTTCGGCATTCTGCGGGACTGCCACTACGTTCTTGACCATGGCGAGTTTCACCGGCCGGTTGGGAAGCTGGACGCGGGAGATACCGAAACTGATGGTGTGGTTGTCGCGGATGCTCTCCCAGGTCCACTCGTCATCGTCCGTGCCGTTGGAGAAGTCGGAGACGCCAACGGAATCCTCGATGCTCGAATTCCGGATAAGGTCCCGCTCGGAGATGATGCCCAGGAGTTTGTTCTCTGCATCAAGGATTGGGATCGCATCGACACCGGAGATCTCCATGACCCTGCCGACAACCGGCAGGGGTGTCTCTTCCCAGAGGGCAAATGTCTTGCTCGTGTACTTGTCCTTGATCTCTTCGCGGTTCTTGAGCTGGGCAAGACCGGAGATGACATCGGCGACCGAGAGGAGGCCGACCAGGTGACCATCTTCAACAACCGGGAGCCTCCGGATCTTCTGGGATATGAGCATCCGGGCTGCCTCCCGGAGTTCCATATCCGGTTCGATGGCGATCGGTTTTGCGGTCATGAGAAGACCGAGCTGGGTTTCCTCGGGTTTCCTCAGCAGGTCCTTTCTCGTGATGATCCCGACAATCTTCTTGTTCTTTAAGACCGGGACGCCGGAGATTCCCGTGCGCTTGAGAATCTTCAGGACATCGTCGCGGTTTCCCGGGATCTCGACGTGGACCACATCTGATGTCATGTAGTCTTTGACAATTTGTTCTGTTATGATCTCACCACCAGGGTTGAAACCTTGCTATGGGTGACAACGAACGTGCTTACACTGCCGATAAGGAGCCGGTCTGTCTGGCTCTTGCCGTGGGATCCGACAATAATAACGTCGGCCTTGATCTTATCCGCAAGGGTAATGACTTCGCTTCCCGCATGGCCGGACTTGATGTGCCCGGTAAGGGAAACACCTTTTGCCGCAGCGGATACTTTTGCCTTTTCGAGAACTGATTCACCTTCCTTCTGGAGAACACTGTACATGATCTCTACGGTGTTATCCGCGGGAAGGGAAGAGAATAAACCAGTCTCTACGACATAGGCGGCATGGAGATTTGCGTTGCCGGCTTTTGCCATATCAACAGCCATCTCCAGTGCGCGCTGGCTTGCTTCAGAACCATCAATCGCGACAAGGATTGTATTAAACACGGTCATCACCCAAAACAAACATGCCTGTTTTATTTGAGCTGTGAATTAAAAAGATTTCTGGCGATATTAGCAAAATTCGCCCGTTTCACCACCGTTGCAAGCGGATCGCGCGTGAACCGCAGGGCGGTTGCGGAAAATTCAATCCCGAACAGGTTCGCGGGTGCGCCAGGCCGGATAAAATACGGGTTGCCGGTAAGTCCTGAACCGGCAATTGCGGACCGGAGAATGTCCCGGGGTTCAAGCCCATAGACGGCCGAAACGAATGCCATCTCAGAGAAGAGATCGGGAGGAACGAACATGACGTTGTCGGTGCCGAGCAGGATCCGGCAGCCGCAGTCCTGCATCAGCCGGAGGGGGGGCTGGTTACGGGATTTGGCAACGCCGAGAATCCAGTTGGACCGGGGGCAGACTGCGATCGGGATCTCTTTTTCGGCACAGAGCCGGAGCTGTTTTTTCGTGGCATGCGTAGCGTGGATGATGAAGTCGGGGTCGAAGGCGAGGGCGTCGTCCACATCATCCGGATCCCGTTCGCCGGCATGGAACGCCACCGTTTTGCCGGCCCGCCGTGCATCCTGCACCTGACGTTCCACATCCATAACATCCCGGGTGCTGCTGATCCCAAGACCTTCGGCAACCATCTCCCCGCCTTCCCGGCCGAATATGAACGGAGTGACCGGGAGATCCCGTGCCGCGTCCCGCAGGGCAAGGACGCCTTCCCGTCCGCCTTCCCGGAAATCTGCACAACCGGCAATGCCGGACCGGGCCATGTCTTCGAGGCTCGCCCGCATGCCGCCCACGAGATCCGCTCGTGACGCTGCTGCAAGCAGCCGGTGTTTCAGGCCGTTTGGGGGCGTGACAAGCGCGGCCAGGTCACCGGTTGCCCCGCAGTCCATCGCGATCGTATCGCCAAGATGCGTGTGGGCATTGAAGAGCGCCGGGCAGAAAATGATCGGGGGGGCCTTATGATTCTCTTCGATGGCCGTGATGATCCCGTCCCGGATAATGATATCGACCGGTGACAGGACAAGGTCTTCTCCCAGGAGGACCTGGCCCGATAGGATCTGCTCGGTGATTTTCATAGAAGGTAACTCTTTTTTATATGCAGGGAAACGAAATATATTTGCATGGCAAAGAAGCAAGGTGGAAGATTACTCTCCTCAGCAGGTCTCGTCAACTATTACGAGAGCGAGGACCGGCGGGCTGTCCACATCAGTCCCATCACGGTCATGGTAGTCGCGGCAGCAATCGGGATCATTATCTACGTCCTGAATCTTATCTTCGGGACAAAGGTTGCATAACTTTTTTCCGAAATAGGGTTTTATTCAAAAGCGGACTTCTTCAGCACCCGCTTTGTGATATCCTCGTCGCTCCTGAAGTACAGGTTGTCGTGGCCGGCCCACCGGCCGCAGTTGCGGAAGACGACGGCCGGGACACCGTTGTTGCTCTCCCCCATGACAAAGTTGGAGAAGCCGGCAATCTCGTCTACAACTGCCTCTTCGGTGATCTTGAGGACGTGGCCGAAGAGATCGCAGTCTCCCCGGAAATCCCGGATGGCAGGAAACCCGCTCCACCCGATGGCATTGCCGGTCTGGCCGCGCCGGAAAGATCGCCCGCAGGTATCAGTGATGATGACTCCCACGTCTTTCCCGCTGATCGTTTTTACCTCGTCCCGCAGTTCCCCGGCCGATTTCATCGGGTCAGGGGGGAGGAAGATCACCATCCCGTCTTCGATATTGGACTGGTCGACACCGGCCCGGACGCCGATGTGCCCGCACCCGAGTTCTGATAGGATGAACGGGTGCTCCAGGATGATGTCGGTGGAAGCATCCAGCACGGCCTGCACAAAGCGCGGGTCCTCGCCATTCGTCTTCCCGAGCCGCACGGCTCGCTCCGTTGGCGTGATAGCAGACAGGGCTTTTGTGTAGCCTTTCGCTTTTGAATAGATGGTCGAGGCTATGCAGAGGATGTCCCCGTCCTGCACCGGCACTTTTTCACAAACGAGCGCCGCGATATTGTCACCCGCCTGGATGAGGGGAAGTCCCCGCACTCCCATAACCTGAATCTGTTCCATGATCACATCTCTATGAGACGAACTGACGATATAGGGATTTCGTATTGCTCACGCGGGCCTGCCGTCCGCCGGGAGCGGGAGGGTGGAATGAAGTAGGAATGTGGACCAGGGTGAAACGCACATGAACGGGAATTCGTACCCATACCATGAAAATATAACCGGGTATCATACGAGAATTTCCCGTGGGGGATCGCAGGAGCTGATGCAATTCCGGGTGAGGTTATATCAATTAACCCGGTCCAATAATTTTTTTGGTGACACGCACGGGAATCTTTCGCGAGCACGAACGGTTACTGACGCAAATACCGGGAATCGTCCTCTGGGGGTGTCTTGGGGGAATATTCATGGCGGCAGGATATTTCCTCCTGCAGCGGTTATGGAATCCGGTTCTTGAGTATAATTACACACTTTCCCTGCTATTCCAGTTCCAGATAATCGGATCGTTTGCCCTTATTTTATTGGTCACGGGGATGATTGCTGCTGACCTGTTCTGCACGGAAAGAGAGAACCGGCTGAACCCGGCGTTTATTGGACTGCTTTCGGGGATCTGCACGGCTCTTGTCTTCACCGGCATTCTTGTGTTTTTCGATCTGGTGTCCCATCCTCCGATCATTCGCTACGTAGTGGATCCCTTTCTGATGAGGATGTTCTCTGACCGGCTGCTCCAGCAATGGTTTATCCCGCTCGTGCAACATCTCCTGATCTCGGGGACCGTGCAGGCACTTGGCGCATGGTACCAGGGATCCCGCCAGGATGACAGGGATACGAGAGACGGGAATCCCCGCAGATCAGCGATAACCGGCATCGTAAACCGGCACCGGTTTGCACTTTTCGCCCTGCTTGCATTCATCATTATCCCTGCGGGTCTGCTACACCTCGGCATGAATACGGGAATTATTTCAGAACAATCCTCGTGTTGCACAATTACCGATAGCGTGAACGTAACCCGCACAGGTCCTGATTCCATCCTGATTGTCATGGAACCGTATCCAAAAATGCACGCTGATTCAGTCCCAATCGTGAAAATTTTCCTTAATGAAAAGGAGGTCAGTAACCAGTCGGTAATCGCAGGATCCGGGCTTGATGATACTATTGATCCTCCAAAAGGACTCATGTACCAGAACGGTGCTTCGGTGACTCTCCGGGGCAAAGAAGCATCAGGCAATAAGACCATTCCCGCACATCTCAGGGTGATTGTCTTCCGGCCTGACACCGGCACCGGTGCGGAGATCTGTGACCGGGATATCTGACCCGTTTTTCCCGGGTATTATCACGCATTACGGGATGGCGTAAACGGGATTACTGCGTCAAAAGCCGGGTATCGATTCGCCCGGGGGCGCCCCTTCCGGGATGGTTGCGTCTATCGCAAAAGGGGAATGGGGGGCATTTTTTCAGGGAACCTGAAAAGAGACAAGAGTTCGCCCGGAGAATCCAGGCTCATTTTACGTTAAAAATTAATGAATAAGATGGCGGGAATTTCAACAAAGCCGGACCGGGAAAAATACCGGGTTCACGATTTTTACCGGAAACCGATATACCAGAAATCGATATATTTTTAAAACGATAACACGCATCACCTGATTACCATGTACTTGATCATCCGGTGCCCGGGGTGCAGGAAGTTTTCGTACGTGGATCGTTTCCAGCGCTGGAAACTCTGCCCGCAGTGCGGTCATGCTCACGATGTGGGCAAGTCCCCGGCCTACCTGGAAGTCGAGGACTACCACGAGGCAGAACATATCGTCAAACAGATGGAAAAGCACCTTCACGCCACCAAGAAAGCGGACTTTTCCCCGGAAGAGACGGCCGAACTGCGCCACCACTATACCGAAGCCCTGCGCAAGCGGGCAAAAGGCCACCATACCTGAGGGAACGGCCACCTTTTTTCGAATCCCTGATCGCACTTGTTTCCGGTATCATCAGGAGTTTACGGATTATGTCCGGATGGATTCTGTGTGAATGGTTCCCCGCACGTACGACGTCACGATCCCGATAACGCAGAGACCCGTGAAGATCATGAAGGCTATCGTGATGCTGGTGTCGAGTGCCGGGTAGACCTCTGGGGTGATCTTCGCAGTCCCCATGAAGACCGCAAAGCAGAACATGGCGATTGCCATCGAGAGCACCTGCCCGAGCGACCGCATGGTTGCCACCATGCCGGAGGCGATCCCGAGATACCGCTTGTCCACCGAGCTCATGATCGCGTTGGTATTCGGGGACGAGAAGAGGGCATACCCGGACCCGAGGACCATGAGGCTTATGATGATGACGATGAGCGGGGTTGCCGGTGTCAGGAATATGAACGTGGAGAGCCCGATGGTGGTGAGCGCCATGCCAGCCGTTGCAACGATCCGGGGCTCGATCCGGTCGGACAGCCGGCCGGCCAGCGGGGAGAAGATGGTCTGGACAATGGGCTGGGCAACAAGGATGAAGCCGGCAGTCTCTGCCGAGAAACCCTGGATATACTGGAGGTAGAGCGAGAGGAGGACACCCACGGCAAACGTTGCGCCGTAATTTATCATCGCCGCAATATTCGAGAACGTGAAGGTCCGGTTTTTTGCGAAAACAGCAAGGTCCAGGATCGGGTGCATGCACCGTTTCTCCCACCAGTAAAAGAGGATGGCTGCAACCACGGCAACCCCAATCCACGCAAGGCCGGCCGGATCCGGGAGCAGGAGCATGCCGAAGATCGCACAGAAGAGCATGACCCCGTAGACAACCGAGCCGCAGAGATCGAACCGTTCGCCGGCCGCATCGGCCCATTCGTGGGATATGTATTTGAGCGTCAGGGCAATCGTTGCGATCCCAAGAGGAACGTTTAAGAGGAAGATCGCCGGCCAGCCGAACCGGTCCGTGAGGATGCCCCCGAGGAACGGACCGATGGAGAGACCGGCATAAACGGTTGCAATCGTTATCCCGAGTGCCCAGCCCCGTTCACCCGGCCCGTATACCTGCGTGACGATGGCAACGGACGTAGCAAAGAGCATCGCCCCCCCGATACCCTGGATGAACCGGGCCGCGAGCAGGATCCCAACCGTGGGAGCGAATGCTGACGCGAGGGAAGCGACCGTGAAGATGAGGACCCCGATAAGGAAGATCTTCTTGCGCCCAAGGATATCCGCGAGCCTGCCGAACGGGAGAATGAAGACCGCAGCAGAGATAATGTAGGCAGACGTGATCCAGCCAAGCGTGATAGCATCGACATGGAACTGCGAAGCCATGGCCGGGAGAGCCACGGTTATGGACGATCCGGTGTAGGGAACAAGGAACGACGCGAGGGAAGCGACAATGAGAATAATCTTCTTTTCCCGGTTATCGATCATGGGGCACACCGAATCTGCAATAATCCGTTCTACGCAGGGACGCTATAAAAAACCGTGAGTGGGCTGCCGGCCGGATCGCAGGGGTTTATGGGGATGCATTCCCGGTCCGGAAATAGCCGGTGGGAATTGTTATCTCGAACCGCGCACCTTTGCCCGGTTCCCCGTTCTCCCGGATCGTAAGGCCGGTAATACCCAGGATCTCCCGGGAGAGGAAGAGCCCGAAGCCGGTATGCTTGAAGTGCTTGCGGACAAAGATCGCTTCCTTGAACTGTTCCGGGACACCTTCCCCGTCATCTTCGCAGACGATCCGGGCAGTATTCCCGGAAACTTCCACCCGGAAGGTAATCCGGGTGAGGTTCCCCCCGTGCCGGAGAGCATTCTCGACAAGATTGTAAAATACTTTCTCAAGCATCGGATCTGCATAGATCCAGAGATCGCCCGCATCAACGGTAACGGTCACCGAAGGAATGGCGAGCGTGGCAGCGGTAGTCCGGATGGTCTCCTGGAGGTCAAACCAGCGGGGGGTCTCGACACCGATATCCTGGTAGTCCTTGGTGAACCGGATCTGGAGTGAGATTGTCTGGATGATCTCTTCCTGGATACGCAGGTAGTCCCTGACCGGGGGATTGGGAGAACCTTCTTTCATAAGTTCAAGGTACCCCTGGAGACCTGTGAGCTTGTTGAGAATGTCGTGCCGGGTGATATTCGAGAGAAGGTTGAGTTTCTTGTTGGCCTGGGAAAGCGCGAGGGCGTACCGGTTGAGCTCGGATTCATGGTAGTGCATCTCCTGCTCGAATACCCGGCGCTCGGTAACATCCTCGACAAAACCTTCGATGACCCGTTCCGGGTGATCGGGTGTCAATAATTTCCAGGCCTGGACCGAGACCCAGATCGCCGATCCCTCCTTGCGTTTCAGCCGGATTTCCCGGCCGGCAACGGATCCTTCCTGCATTATTTCGGTTGCAAGTTCGTCAAAATCACCGGGAAGGATCAACAGATCGCTCATGCGCTTCCCGATCAGGTCCTCCGGCCGGTCGTACCCGAGCAGCCGGGGCATGACATGGTTGGTGGAAAGGACCCGGCCTTCGGGGCCACGCGACAGTTGGAACATCCCCATGGAAACATGTTCGGCCATCGTGCGGTACCTCATCTCGTAGTCCCGCAACGCCTCTTTGAGCCGGGTCTTTTCCGGAGTGTCCCTGTCCACGGGCATATCAGTTGAGATGTTGTACAGGATCACTTTATAACCTTCCATTTTATTCTGGTGACTACCATAATACCGGGCCACTAACCGGAACCGTTGATCGGAACGACAATTGAGGCGGGTTTTCCAAGCGGGTGCTTCCTGACAGAATAGTTCATCAGGAATGCACCGTCATTGATCTGTAGGTGTGAATGATGGGGGAAGCGGAAGTTATCGTGATCGGGGCCGGACCGTCGGGCCTCTTCTGCGCGATCCAGGCGGCCGCCGGTGGCTGCCGGGTTCTGGTTCTTGAAAAAAACAAAGAGCCCGGAGCCAAGCTCCTGCTGGCCGGGTCCGGGCAGTGCAATATCACGCATGACGGGGAGATCCGTGAGTTCCTTACCCGGTACGGCGACCACGGGAAGTTCCTGAAACCGGCTCTCATGTCCTTCACCAACCGGGACCTTGTCAGTTTTTTTGGCGAACGCGGGCTTCCCATGATGACGGAAGAGAATGGCAAGGTTTTCCCAGAGACACGATCCTCTGCCGCTGTGCTTGCAGTCCTCCTGGCCGAATGCAGGAAGCAGGGTGTCACCCTGCGGTGCAGCGAGCCGGTCACGGGCATTGCCCGGGCCGGGGAATCGTTCACGGTCACCACCGCAACTGCCACGTACCGGGCTGCAACGGTTGTCATCACAACGGGCGGGGCATCGTACCCGAAGTGCGGGACGACCGGTGACGGGTACCGTTTTGCAGCGGCGCTCGGACAGCCGGTAACAGAGACCGGACCGGCCTTAACCCCGCTCCTGATCCGGCCTTTCCCGTTCGCGGCCCTTGCAGGCATCTCATTCGAGGGAATGCGGTTTGCGGTATGGCGGGACGGCAAAAAGCAGGGCGATTATACCGGGGATGTCCTTTTTACGCACCTCGGCCTGTCCGGGCCGGGCATACTCGATGCCTCACGGAACATACGGGCCGGTGACGTTATCCGGCTCTCGTTTGCCGGCCCCATGCGGCGCGAGGAGTTTGCCGCCGATATTGCAAAACGGGCAGCGGAGAACACCGGTTGGCAGGTGAGCACGATCCTCGCAAAGTACCCGATTCCCGAACGGCTGAACCGGAAACTGCTGAAACTTTCCGGCATTGAAGAAGACCTCAAGTGCGCCCACTTCTCCGCTGCCCAGCGGTTGGCACTGGTGACGAACTGCACGGAGTTTCCGCTGACGGTTGCGGCCCCGGGTGAATATTCCGTTGCCATGGTGACTCGGGGCGGTGTTGCACTGGACGGCGTGAACGGGAAAAACATGGCTTCGAAGATCGTGCCGGGTCTCTTCTTTGCCGGGGAAGTACTGGACGTGGACGGGGATACCGGCGGCTACAACCTCCAGGCCGCGTTCTCGACCGGGTACCTGGCCGGGACATCGATCCGGAAACGGCAGGAAGAAGCAGGGAAACCGGCAGCCGGATGAGATCATCCTGATCTGCCAGGTTCGAAACCCTTTTTCGGCTTCGGCCCGAACCATTTCTCACCAATGACCCGGACCATCGGCATTATCGGAGCTGGCCACCTCGGCCGGACACTCGCCGCAGTATTGCGGGACAACGGATCACCGGCAGATCGCATCCTGGTCTCGTACGGGGGAAACCCGGCCACCCTTGATGCACTACGGCAGGCTGGCCTTGAGAAAAACATTTGCGATAACCAGGAGATCTGCAAGAGAGCATCGATCATCTTCATCACGGTCCGGCCCCAGTCGGTTGCGGCACTGGACAATATCCCGTTCCGGAAAGAGAGCCTTGTTGTTTCCTGCATGGCCGCAATTCCCCGGTCCCTGCTCCGCGAACGGTGGGGGTTTGATGTTGTCCGGATGATGCCGAGCGGCCCCGATACACTCCGGGAAAAGAACGGCATTGCCGGCATATACCCGGAGAACGTGCTCCTCCGAAATATCCTTGAGGCCGCCGGCCTCAGGGTCTTTGACCTGCCCGATGAAGAGATGATACAGGTCTTCACGGCCGGGGTCTGCCTCACGGCAGCGATCCTTGCAGCCCGCGAAATGGATCTCGATGCGGAGATCCCGGCACTTTCACGGAAATATCCCCTGATTGCAGAGATGTGCCCGTGGGCAAAATCCGTTCTTCCGGCATTTTTATCGGACAGCGAGCGGGAAGCGTACATCGCGAAGATGAGCACGAAGGGCGGGATCACCGAAGCGGTCGTGAACAGTATCCGGTCGGGAGCCTCGCTTGCCGATGCCATGGAAGCCGGGGTTGCAAGGGTCGGGGAGATCAGTGCGGCAACAGGTTCCCATCAGGGCATCCGGGATGGCAGACGGTAGGGGAACATTTCCAGAAATTACTGGATGTTCCGATGCCGTCGTTCCATAAGGAAGACTCCGGCAATTAAACAAAAAGGGAGATTTGGGGCAAGCGGGATCGAAATCGAGAATTTTCCGCGATCCTTCAAATCCATCCCATCAGGATGACAGCCAGCAAACCGGCACCTGCTGCCAGGGCAATCAGCCGGAACCGCCAGGTCTTCCAGAACGGGATAGTCTCGTCAAAATCATACGAGACCGGAAAGTGGGTCATCGCATCTCCCGCCCCATCCCATTACCGGGAAGTACAACGGCAATCCTGCCGGGAAAAACGAAAAAATGTACCCTGTGCAGATCCTGCTGTACAGGTTTTTTATTCAGGATTCCGTTAAGGCAGCCAGGAAAAGAGTTCATGGCCTGCCTCGTATCCTGCCGGTCAGATATACCGGTTTCTCCGCAGCCAGTCGGTCTGTGGCTTGAGATACCGGTAGATGATATCGCATTTCTCATCCTGGAAACTCCATGGCATGACAATAACGGTATCGCCTTCCCGGATCCAGGCCCGCTTCTTGATCTTCCCCTTGATCCGGCCCATGCGGGTAACCCCGTCAATACACCGGACACGGATGTGATTTGCGCCGAGCATCGTCTCGGCAAGGGCAAACTGTTCGTTATTCCATTTCTTGGGCAACCGGACGCGGACGGTAGGAGAACCGTCAGGATTTACTGCATTCAGGTCGACTTCTTCTTCCTTTTTCTTAAAACCACTCATTCAACCAACTACGTACCGTGGGTTTAAATGGTGGCTGACATGTTGAAGGTATGGTTGATACTCATCCGGTAATTCAGGCTCCCTCCTGAAATTCACGTTTACCCGGGACCGTTGTCCCCGTAGCCGTCCCGTAACAGGATCCACGATGCGTCCCATCAGGCTATACACTATGAGCGCCAATAATAATGTACTCAAAAATCGTTTTGATGATCAGCCTGTGCAGCACGGGTCCGGCATTCCAAACCGCCCGATTTCCTGCAACCTGCAAGACTATTTCTGATCGGATTACCGGTCATGAGGCAACAACGAGGTTGTCCGGCCGGACACTAACCATCATCCAGTTTCCAAACAATGACATCCCAATCCCTGCATCCCGATATCCTGGGCACCCGGATCGGCCAGGTGATCCGGTTCACCTGCCCCACGTGCGCTACTGACGGAATTATTGTGAACAAAACCCCCCGGGATCATTTCAAGGCTGCCCGGGTAGTTTCCTGCAAGCATTGCCGGAGCCGCCTGACCGTGCTGACGCCCGGCAGCGGCCGCTGATCCGGATAGAATTCCCGGCATTCTTTTTTTTAACCCGCGAAGACCCGCACTGCGAGAGGGGTCCCCCCATAACCCCGGTTCCATTATCACGCGGGAGAACAATCACCCGTCCGGGAGATCAAACCATCCCCCATCAGGAAAAAACGATACGGATGCAGACAGGGTTTCCGGGATTTCCGGCAGGGAAATTCCAAATAAAGAACGATTTGTTTTTCTGGCAGGAGCCGGGTGGAATTATTCAGAACGTGAATCGTACCAGAAGATCATTGCAAAACAACAGATCTGCTTCATGCATTTTCATGCCTTTTTTTCGGCATTTTTCTTGCGCACCTTGTCTATTTCATGCTCCGAGATCAGTTCAAGCGTGCTGCCGCAGACCGGACACAACCCGGTCCGGTGAGCGCCCGATTCCCGGTATTCCCGTTTGCAGACCGGACAATAATTCACCATATAGTCCTCCGGTTAAACCGATCCAGCAATTCGACATTCCTTTGGGCGCACGTATTCACAGGTGAGTACATACACGTTTCCGGTGCTAAAGGTATCGTTCGGCAATAGAGAGAAACGCCGGTGCCTTCGTTCAGGGTCCAGGTACCGGCAGGAGCCCCGGGTGTTGCCAGCCAACGCAGTGCGGGAATACGAACGGGGAAACCTGCCGTACCGGAACGGTTCGCAGGAAGGGGTTCCTTCCCATCATTCTATACGTAATGACCGCTAACATATAAACACCCAAAACGGTTTTGATATCAGATCTGCTCCCATCAGGATCCCTGCGCCAGAGTGGTCCTTTCATTCGAAACCTTTTTTGCGAGATTCCCGGGTTACTGGGCCGGTTTGCATGGTTGTGCCGATTTTAAAAACCATGAGAAAGAATGTCCCATGATAAAAGAATCATTAAAACCTGAAATAAAAGGCACGAGAGCCGGGTATGTTATCCGGTTCTCCTGCCCCGCATGCGCAGCCGAGAACATCATCGTAACACGAACCGCCCGCGATCATCTCCAGGAGACCCGCACCGGTTCCTGTAACCAGTGCGGGAGCCGCTCCACAATACGGACACCTTCCGTTGTCAGCCACGACCGGAACCGGTCTTTCCTGTACCCTTTTGTTGGTTAATGCGCCGGGTTAATCCCGGCTTTCCCCCGTACGCGGTCAAAAGGAGAGGGATTTTTTTGTCCCGTCGATCAGCCGATCTTCGTCATGCGATGAACCGCAGACTCTTCCAGCAACCCATCCGTTGCTTTCAGGTATTGTTTGAAATGACCTGATTCCAGGTGCCTGTCCAGCAGCTGCCCGCTTTCCCAGGTCTCGAAGAAATGAAAAACTGCCGGGTTTTGGTTGTCCAGGAACAGGTCATAGGATATGCATCCCTCGTCCTTTGCCCGGGTAAGTCCTACGAGTTTCTGGAGTTCTTTCTGGACCGTTCCTGCCGCGTTTGGCCGGGCCTGGATCCTGGCTATGACAAAAACCTGTGACATGGTATACCTCATCACCACCAGGAATCCTGGCAGGAGTAGAGGTTAATGCCGGGATCACTTGAAGGGATCAGTGCCCTTGGAGGAACCGGGTATCAAAAAGGAAAGTCACCTCACCGGCTAATTCCCCGGGAAACAAGGCGGGTAGCACAGCGTATCAGTCTCACGGAAAACAAACACACGTAATGACTGGTATCAGTCCATGACTGAAGGAGGGGAATGCACAAAAAAGATTGGCAGGGAAAAAATACCGGAACCCTGCTGGCGGAAAAAAATTCCTTTACTCCGAGCGCCTGATCCCGTCCGGCCCGGCTGTGATCCCGGCTTTCTTGACCAGGTAGTACCCGGCAGTAAGCCCCAGGATGATTACCCCGATACTCATCATCTCGAACCCGAATTCGTAGGGGGACATAAGGCCCGGGTCAAGCAGGAGCACTTTTCGTGCCACGGCTATGATGGCGAGCAGGATAACGATCTCCACGTGGATCTTGTTCTCCTTGAAGTATGCCTTGATCGTATCGAGCAGTTCGACAACGATGAGCACCAGCAGGAAGGCACCGAGCAGCCCGATGACTTCCGTTGACACCAGGACGAGGGGACTATCATCAAACAGGTACTTCTTCATGAGCTGGAGTAACTCGAACATCGCCCCGACCAGCACCACCAGGAGCATGACGATGATCACGGCATAGATGATCTTTTCAAAGCGATCGATAATTTGTTCAAATATTTTGGTATATTCAACCATAGTGGATTTCAGCTCCCAAAGGGTATCAGGTCCGGGGTCGCCGGATCATAGAGATTCACGACATCGCCGATGACGATCACTGCCGGGGGTTTCACGTCCGCCTTCTTTGCAATGGCCGCGATGTCGGCAAGGGTGCCGGTGGTAATTCTCCGGTCCTTCCGCAGGCCGCGTTCGATGATCGCGACAAGGGTGGTCACCGGCTTCCCGTTCTGTACCAGGACCTCGGCAATCTTCCCAAGGTTGGCAACGCCCATAAGGATAACGATCGTTCCCCGGCTCTGGGCCAGCAGTTTCCAGTCCAGCGCCGGTTCTGCCTTGGTCGGGTCCTCGTTGCCGGTCAGGATCGTGACCTGCGACGCGTATTTCCGGTGCGTCAGGGGAATGCCCATCGAGGCCGGGACCGCGAGTGCGCTGGAGATGCCGGGCACCATCTCGACCGGGATGCCGGCTGCCCGGACGGTCTCCAGTTCCTCCCCGCCACGGCCGAAAAGGAACGGGTCGCCGCCCTTGAGCCGGACAACGATCTTCCCTTTCTTTGCCCGGTCCACCATCAGGGCCTCGATCTCGTCCTGTTCGAGGTTATGCTTCCCGCCGAACTTCCCGCAGTCGATCTTCTCGGCCCGGGCCGGAAGTGTTGCAAGGATCTCCTCTCCCGGGAGCTGGTCGAAGAGCACCACATCGGCCTTGTCAATTATGGCCCGTCCCCGCTGCGTCAGGAGTCCCTCCGCGCCGGGGCCGGAGCCTACCAGATACACTTTACCCGACATTTGTTATCCCCAGTTGTTTGTATGCTGCATCGATGAGACCCTGGGCCCTTCCCTGGAGCAGCCGTCCCTGCTCCCGCGCCTCTTCAATGGACTTGACATCCGCTTCGATCCGCTCGGTCTGCTGGCCGTCAAGGGAGAGCACTTCAGCGATCAGGTGGCCGGCCCGGCAGTAGATGCCAAGCGGCGTGAAACAGCCGCCACCGAGTTTCTCCATCACCGCCCGCTCGTACATGACATCGGTCCTTGTCTGCGGGTGGTCGAGTGCCGAGAGGACTTCCATTAAGGACGGGTCTGCCCGGCTCACCACCGCGATGGTCCCCTGGTTCGGGGACGGTACGAACTTCTCGGCCGGGAACCGCTCGCCCGGTACCCGGAGACCGAGCCTTGTGAGTCCTGCTTCCGCGAGCATGATCGCGTCGTATTCCCCGGCATTCAGCTTCCGGAGGCGTGTGTCCACGTTGCCCCGCAACTCCCTGATCGTGATATCCGGGTCGTGGCGGAGGAGCTGGGCTTTCCTCCGTGTGCTGGACGTGCCTATGATCCTGACATGGTTGATGGAACCATCGTGTGCCAGGTAATCCGCAGCCGAGTCCCGCTTGAGGATGGCCGAAGTAAAGAGCCCGCTCGGCCGGTAGGCCGGGATATCTTTCATGCTGTGCACGGCGCAGTCGATATCCCCGGCAAGGATCGCATCGTCAAGCGCCCGGACAAAAACGCCCTGGCCGCCGATCTCGTGGAGCGGGACCTGCGTGGATGCGTCGCCCTGCGTGTTGATGATCACCGTCTTTACTTCGAGGCCAAGGGCTTCGAGTTTCTTGCAGACCGTGTTCGTTTGTGCCAGGGCAAGCTTGCTGCCCCGGGTTCCGATGGTTATCGCCATTGTGAGTACGCCTGTGCAAGAGTGGTTATGTCGTGATCGCTGTGCGCTGCGGAAAGGAAGTTGGTTTCAAACTGGGAGGGGGGGAGGAAGATCCCCGCGTCAAGTATCTTCTTCCAGAACCTGCCAAACGATTCGGTGTCGCATTCCTTGACCTCGCGGTAATTTTTTGGCGGGGATTCGCGGAAGAAGTGCTTGAACATCGATCCAATCCGGACAAACGAGCCGCCGGCCCTGCCACCCATGGATTCTTCAAGCACCCGGGTCTTCTCTTCCAGGGCATGGTAAAGGGAGGCGTGGTCGTGCAGCCACGAGATGGTTGCAATACCTGCCGTGAGCGAGAGCGGGTTTCCCGAGAAGGTGCCGGCCTGGTACACCGGGCCCTGCGGGGAGACCTGCTCCATGATCTCGCGCCTGCCGCCAAAGGCACCGATGGGGAGGCCGCCACCGATGATCTTGCCAAGCGTGGTGAGATCGGGCTGTACGCCGAACTTCACCTGGGCCCCGCCGATGCCGAGCCGGTAGCCCGTGATGACCTCGTCAAAGATCAGGAGGACATCGTGGGCTTTTGTGATCTCGCGGATATCCTTAAGGTAATTTCCCTCCGGCAGCACCGGTCCGATATTGCCCATGACCGGTTCGATGATGAGCGCCGCCACGTCCGTATTCGCGGAGAGCAGGGTTTCGAGCGCTTCGGCATCGTTGTAAGGTACCTGTCGGGTGTGGGCCACGAGATCGGCCAGAACTCCTGCGGAGTCCGGGACGCCGGTCGTGGTCGCGCCGGAACCGGCCTTGACGAGCACCGCATCGTGGGCGCCGTGGAAGCCGCCTTCAATCTTTACGATATCCGATTTCTTCGTGAATCCCCGGGCGAGCCGGATCGCGGCCATCGTTGCTTCCGAGCCGCTCGATACAAAGCGGATCATGTCCATGCCCGGGTGATCGGTCGTGATCATCTGCGCAAACGCCGGTTCGAGCGGGGATGGGGTGCCGTAGAGCCAGCCGTTCTCGAGCTGGCCCCTGACGGCTTCCTGGATATGCGGGTGTGCATGGCCGAGGATGAGGGGACCGTACGCCATGCAGCAGTCGAGGAGCCGGGTGCCATCAACCGTGGTCAGGTGCGAACCTGACGCAAAAGCCGTGTAAAACGGGTAGGGCTTAATGGCCCGGACCGGGCTGCTGACACCGCCCGGCATCAGGGTTTTTGCAAGCGCAAACAACTGCTCGCTTGAGTTATTCTTCATCGAGCCACCTGGCAGCGTCCGCAGCATAATACGTGATGATCAGGTCGGCCCCCGCACGCTTGATGCAGGTGAGGCTTTCAAGCACGGTCTCTTTTTCTTTGAGCCAGCCCTTCGCAGCAGCAGCCTTGATCATGGAATATTCCCCGCTCACCTGGTACGCAACCGTTGGCAGGCCAAGGGAGGCTACTTCGGCCAGGATGTCGAGGTAGAAACTGGCGGGCTTGACCATCAGCATATCGGCGCCCTCATCCGCATCCATCTGGGATTCGAGGATCGCCTCCCGGCTGTTGCCGGGTGGGATCTGGTAGGTCGAGCGGTCGCCAAACGAGAAGCCGGAATCAGCGGCCTCCCGGAACGGGCCGTACAGCACCGAGGCAAACTTGGTGGAGTAGGACATGATGAGCACTTCCTCAAAGCCCTCGTCATCGAGCGCTGCCCGGATCGAGCCGACCATGCCGTCAAGCATGCAGGACGGGGCTACGATATCGGCCCCGCTCTGTGCATGGCTGATCGCGATCCGGTTCATCAGTTCGAGCGAGGGATCGTTGAGAAGATCGGGGCCGTTCCTGGTTTCCCCGACAATCCCGCAGTGCCCGTGATCCGTGTACTCACAGGCACAGACATCCGTTACCACGACCATGTCCCTGACTTCCGCCTTGATCCTCCGCACGGCCTGCTGCACGATCCCTTCCGGGTGATAGGCCGAACGGGCTTCGGCATCCTTGTCCTTTGGAATGCCGAAGATCAGGACTGCCCGGATTCCCTGCCGCCACAGGCCGGAGGCCACCGCCGCAATGTCGCTCGCCGGGTACCGGAACTGGCCGGGCATGGCCTCGATCGGCCGGGGAGCCGTAATGGACTCGTCAACAAAAAGGGGAGCGATCAGGTCATTTTTCGAGAGTGTGACCTCCCGCAGAAGGGGCTGGATATTTCTTGTTCTTCTCCGTCTCATTCGTCGTTCGGGAAACACGGTGCACCACTACGTCCTGCTGTCTGGATAGATACAGTTTGAAAATTTATGGTATTTAGTTATACAGTATCCATACCTGTTGACGGTATAAAATACAGCGCTATGCCCGGCGCGGGATGCGGGAAGAGACTTGCCAATGTGCGCGGGTGACCCGGCCCGGGCAGGGATGGATTCATTAGCCGGTGCATGCGATATTCTCTCCGGTGATCCCGGGTATCGCGGGATGAGCGGAGTGTTTCTATGTCTGACCGGAAAATGACGGCCCCAAAAAACCGGGGCGGATGTATCTGCGAGCCGTGCCCCAGTTACAATGAATGCATGCGGGCAAACGAGGATTTCATGTTCTGCGTGAGGGGAAAAACACCCGACTGCATGTTTGACCTCAAAGGCTGCTCGTGCCCGTCATGCCCGATCCATCCGGCTGACAAAACCCTGACCACGTATTTCTGTGCGGGAGGAAACTCTCGACTGCCACGTTAACCGGGGGCCGGCATTTCCGCTGCGCAGGATCCATTGCCAGACAAACAAATACCCTTTTAAAAAAGATTGCACGATCAGTACCCATGAAGGCCATCCAGTATCTCATTTTCGCACTTGTTGCCTGCGCAGTGATTCTTTGTGCCGGGTGCACGGGAACCACGAGCCCGTCCGCATCCCCCGCTGCCGGACAGACTGCATCCACAACCGACCTTGCACCGCTCGCGCTCACGCCCGCCGATGTGCCGCAGAACTTCACCCTTGTTTCTGCCGAAGCCAGGGACCCGGCTGCGGTTGGAACCCTTGCCCGCGATCTCGGGTGGCAGGAGGGTTACACGGCCCGGTACACCGGCCCGGCCGGTGCAAACGGCCTCAAGGGTGAGATTATCCAGTCCATCGCAGTCTATCCTCCGGCAAACATCCCGAACATGATCGCGATGGCCGACAAGCAGGACCGGGCCGATACCGATCTGGAATACACCGATATCTCCATGGGAACTGCCAACTTTACGGGCAAGGGATTCACCGGCAAGGCCCCGGCCGGCCTGTACATCAAGCCGACAAATGTCAATCCGCTCGTAACCGGCTCAGAACACCACGATGTCTCGACCGCACTGAAAGCCGATGTGGCGGAGATTGCGTTCTCAAAGGGATCTATCTTTGAGGTCATTCGGGTGACCGGGCCGAGCGCCACGATGGAAACGGTAACCACGCTCGCTGAAAAAGCCTATGCAAAGATTCCCTGAATTCCCTTTTTTAATTCCGAAGCCGGGAGAAGATGACGGGAGATCCGCCACGCCCATTACCCCGACCATGGCGGGTCATGCACCGATGAATGGAGCATGATGATTGCTGCGGGTGTGATGACTGCGGGCGAGCGGGGAATCCTGCCCTCATCATCCATTCCCTGTGCTTCCGCATCCGGAACGAGCATGCCCGGAACCGGGTTCTCATGTTCATGAACATGGTGAAGAGGGTGTATGCGGCGCTGGATATTTTGTGCCGGTTGCTAAGGATCGGTCCACTTTTTTATGGCAGACCCTGCTGAAAAATTTTCAATCGCGATCATGAGGTGTCAGTTGGTGAGGCGATTATCGGATAATTATCCGACAAAATGCATGTACAAGCGACAAAATTTTTCATTCTCCGGCGTGATGGTCCGGAACATGCAGGCAAGGGTCGATTGAAAAAAAGTGAGCGGGGGGTAAGGGGTCGATTGAAATTTTTTTGCCGGAGATCGATTGCAGTTGTGAATCCGATGCCGAGTTCCTGCGCGAAAAAATGCCCCAGGGTTCTGTGCCGCGTACCTGCCGGCCCGGATCCATGAATCATTTTTGGGGCACTGCAATGATGCAGATATGATTCATGATCCGTGGAACGATCTTAAGTGATAATTCATATGTCTCCACTCGCCCATCGGGATCCCGATGAGACCCTGTGGGAGGGAGAGACCCCGGACCCCCGAAACGAATTCTCTGTTCATCAGATCCGTAAACAACAACTGATTACAAGTCCTGCCGGTCAGGACCCCGGATACGTTCCCCTTTTGTCAGCGCCAGGAGGAGCGCCTCGGCACTGGCGAGATCGCCTTCCTCCGCACTGGACCGTATGGCAAACGTGGCATCGGTGAGCAGTTTTTTGGTGAGCACCCGGGTCAGGTCGTCGACTACTTCAAGAATCCGGGAATCCGTATTGCCGAGCCGGGAGATCGCCCGGTCCCGCTCGCGGACACGGACACTCTCCGCCCATGTATGCAGGGCGGCAAGCGCCTCGTCCGCCTGTTTCCGGTTCATGTGGCGGAGGAAGATGGTGAGCTCCTCTTCGACAAACGCATGGGCCCGCTCCGCTTCGGCCTTCCGGGTACTCATGGTCTGCTCGTTGACCGAGCGGAGGTTGTCGATGGTGAAGAGCCGGACCCCGTCGATGGTTCCTGCCCCGTCCTCGACATCCCGGGGCTGGGCGATATCGACAAGGATGAGCGGGCGGGGGTGTCCTTCAACCGGCCAGCACCGGTCTTTCATGGCCCGGGCAAGGTCCTGCCGGTGGATGACCGGGTGGGGAGCGGAGGTGCAGGAGATCACCACGTCCGAGAGCGTGATGTAATGGTAGAGCTCGGACATCCGGACCGCTTTGCCGCCGATCTTATCCGCGAGGATGACGGCCCGGCCATAGGTCCGGTTCGCCACGTACATGGCGGTGAGGCGCTTGGCGGCAAGCGCCTGGGCCACAAGCAGCCCCATCTCGCCGCTCCCGATAACCAGGATGTGTCGGCCTTCGAGGCTGCCTATCTCGGCTTCCGCGAGCTGCACAGCCGCAGATCCCACCGAGACCGATCCCCGGTTGATGGAAGTCCTCCGGCGGACTTCGATGCCAACGTGGATGGCCTTGTTGATGCAGAGCTCGATGAACGGGCTTGCGGTCCCGGCTTCCTGGGCTTGCGCAAGCGCTTTTTTGAGCTGCCCGAGTATCTGGTCTTCGCCAACAATCATCGAGTCGATGCCGGCTGCAAGTAAAAAGAGGTGGCGGATCGCGCTGGTGCCTTCGTGCACGAAAAAATCCTTGCGGCCCTGCTCTTCCAGGAATGCCCGAAGCCCCGCCTCGTCTCCCTCCACCATCACCTGCACGCGGTTGCAGGTCTGGAGGAGCAGGACGCCGGGGAAACGGTTGCGTGCAGCGGCGAGGAACTCTTCTTCGCCCGCGAACCGGAAGGCTTCGATCGTGGTGACGTTTGCCATGTGGTGGCTGACACCAGCGATTACGAGCGGGACACTGGCTGGCTCATCCATGGACATACCTCGCCATAACATCCTCGAAGGCCCGGGCCGGGTTTTCTTTGAGCCGCTTCCAGACGGCAGGGTCTTCGAGAACTGCCCGGAGGATCGTGGAGCGCTTTCTCTGGTCGGGTTCGTTCTCTTTGAGGATTGCGCGGAGGCGCTGCTGGAGATCGATCATGGCATCCAGCGCCGGGTAATCGTGTTCGATCTGTTCCTTCAGATACCGGGTTACGGCCGGGCTCTTTCCCCCGGTGCCGATGGCAAGGGTGTAGTTTTTCCCCCGGGTGACTGAGGGCAGGATAACCGAGCCGGTCTCCCCGTCGGCATTGTTGAAGAGGATATTTTTCGCAGCGCAGATCCTGCCGATGCGATCGTTCTCTTCCTGGTCCGAGAGCGTAGCGATAACGAGAAAGGCGCCGTCAACCATCGTGGACAGGGCATCGTCCGGGAAATCCCGCACATCGAACTCCTCGCGGTGCACGGGCAGGGCGAGGACCGGGCGGGAGAACGAGCGGCTCACGACCGTAACATCCGCTGTCCCGGAAAAGTAGGCACATTTCCGTGCTGCCACATCTCCCCCTCCGAAGATGAGAATACGCCGGCCCGAACACTCCACGAAGAGAGGGATCATCTGGTACTATTTAGGGCGATTACGTTACTTTAAGATGTTGGATTGGCTGCCACATTGCGTGAGGGAGAGAGACGGAGGAGACGTTGTCGCAGCCGGAATTCCTGCGTGGCAGCCAGCACGGAACGCGGAAAACATCCTCTTCTCGTCAGAGAATCCCCCGGGCCGGTGTCCTGCGGTTCGATATACTTAAATCGTTTGAATGCTCACATTGTAGAGCACACTGCGCCGATAGTGTAGTGGTTATCACTAGGCGTTGCCAACGCCTAAACCCGGGTTCGAGTCCCGGTCGGCGCACTTGTTTTGTTGTCTTGATGTTCAAGGCGCTGCGTTTTTCTTTTAAGTTAATCCAATAATCCATAACAGCACATTAGCACTGATGGTTCGATTCTCTCATGCGTTTTGCAAGCAGCCCGAGCCATAGACAAAGACTCAGTCGGGGCGTAAATCCTTTATAGACGAAATCTCTTCTCAACTAGAATTTCTGGTTCATTTCCTATTGCAGCACTATAATCCTAGCAACTCTATCCTTCTCTTAACTCATGATAAATGTAGTTTATAAAACTTAATCCGGAACGTGTCAATTTATCATCCTGATTTAACAATCCATAACGCTTCATATCGTGAATAAAACCGGAATGTAACTGACCCATTTGGGAATAAAAGAAATCAATGAACATTTCAAAAGACATAGATTTTTCAATTTTGGGTAATTTTTCATGTAATTCCCTGTACAAATATCCCCGCATTTCTCGAATTAGTGACTGATCCCTGTCTTTTAAAGATATGTGACCTTCAAAATGATCAAGTTGTTTCGATAATCTTCTTATCTCTTTTTTATAGTCATCAATTGATTTGTCTTTCTCAATCAATTGATTTTTTATTTGCTCTTTTTCATGCTCATGTAAAGAGGTCTTACTTAGTAATTCAGCAACGATCTTTTGTTTTTCTTCAATTTCCTTCTGTAGTTTTTTATCTTCTTCAGAGATCGATTCTTTTAAATAAGGAAGTCTATCAAATTTTCCGATCAAATCGCTCTGTCCTTTGTCTAATTGCTTTAGTCTCTCTTCAAATCCGGATTCGATTCGACCTAACAACTCCGACACATGATTTGTAAATTCGTATGAATTATTGTAGAAAATATTACTTGTTTCAGTGGCTTTATGATAAAATATGATTGAAAGAGAAATTGCAAAAATTGCCATAATTAATGATAATAAGTCCGAGAAACGCAAATCAGTGAAATTGAACGTAATTTTTCCAATTATAATACAATAAATAAAAACAAACAGAAACCCAATAACGAAGAACGTGACCAAAACCGATAAAACCAATTTAAATTTACTTTCTCTATCAAGAATTTTCTCTTGAAAGGGCGTTAACTCTTTAGTTCTTCGCTCGGGTCCTTCCATATCCTTTAGTTGTTGACTCAATCTTGATATTCTTTTCTTTAATATATACTGCCATAAAGATCATTTATTAAAGTGAGACACGAGGTATTTTGCCGTCTTTCAATTCCCCACTACAAATCGTTCCAGAACTGTTTTGTCACACATTCTTCTGGACATATATCATCTGAGTCGGTTTCAGATTTTAGCTCTGGGAATGATATCCCATCGTCACGAGACCATACTTCAAATTTTCCGTCGCGGGGGCGCCCCGTCGGGGGCGACGGTCGTTCATCGCTCTCGGGGGTACGGGGGCATCAGCCCCCATCAAAGATCCAAACGATCCCACCTCGCTTCGCATGGAACCGCTCGCAACCTAACCAAATTCCTGCTTGTCAACTTCCTATTTCGTGCCGGAATACCGGAAAATGTATAGCGCAAAACCCGACATGGCGTTTTACGCGTAAGGTCTCGGACATCTGTGTGTGGAGATATTTGGGGGTGAACGACAACCATCTGGCTTTCAGCAAGAAAAATCCGTTAGTAAACGAAACTTTATTTGTGAATTCCATCAAATAACTATAATATGGATAAATTTTCTAATAAACATATATGGAAATTTTAATAAAAATTATTAGAATTCTTGAAATTGTCGGGTTTTTAATAGCAAATTTAGTAATAATAATTTTATTATCACATTATATCTCAAATGCATCACCAATTTTATATCTTATAGCTTTCTCCGTTACGGTTATAATATTAAAAAATCAATGGTTTATATCATCAAAAGTTGTCCGAAAAGAGATTTCCATAATCCATTCAATAAAAGATTTTATTGAAAATCTAATCATTACAAAAATTCCTGTGGTCAAAATTTTTGTTATTACCACAAAACAAATGTTTTACAACGTTTTATTCGAGTTATTTCCCATATTAGTAATTTGGTTATGCGTATTTGGTTTAGCATATTTTATTGGAGGTTTGTTTTCATTTACAATAGACAATAGCCAATCATTTTTTGGAGTCGTAACATTGTTTGGGATTATTCTAGGTATTTTCCAGTACTACTTACAAAGGCATGAAGACAAAATCGCGGCTCAAATTTCCTTTTACTCTAATCAAATAATTACAATAATTAATGACGAAACCAGTTTTCAAAATTTTTACAAAAAAATAGAAGAAATCCCAGTGGGCCATGAAGTTCAAAAATGGATCGAAAGACGAATTAATCAAAAATATAAATTGTTAGATTTATTAAAGGAATTGGACGAGGATAAAGACCGTCGCCAGCTTTTCTTCGATCTTGTTAAAAACACAAATTATGAATCGGTAATTACCATCAAAGAGGATATTCCTTCTTCTGATATGCAATTTGAAATGATTGAAATATATGCTAGAGGAGGAGCCATGCATGAGACATTATTTACTGCATATTGGTGGTATTTCGATGATGCAAAAAGAATTGATGATGTATATACGAAATTAACTGATCAGATCGAAATTGACGGATTTACTAAACTCGTATTAGGTAATATCAATATTATTCAAGAAATACTCCCTCTTTTTGTTAACGTAAAATTTAAAAATTTTTTCGAACAATCGTTGATTGAACAAGATTTTTCCCAATTTAAACCAAAATCTGCAAGCGAATTTAGATCTTTACTGCTTTTTAAACTCTATAATAAGATAATGAGATTCGTTTTGTCTTGATAATTACTTTCATTTTAAGATATTATCAATCAGCATTTTTAGTCACTTTAAAATAAAATAACATAACTAAGCGATCATCCACAAACAGCAAGCAAATTTCTTTTTCGCATCAAAGTACAGGTAAGTGCGTAGCGCAAAACCCGACGAGACGTTTTACGTGTAAGGTTTCGCATCATTTCGGGAAAATATTCCGGTGAAAAATTTACAGATTTTTCCGGCTCCGGGTTAAAAAAAATTCCCCCTTATTCCTCACAACACTCCCCGCACCCATCGCACCCGCTACGATCCAGGAAACAGGGCTGCACCAAATCAATAGTATAAAGGGCGGTATTCCCCCCCATCTCCGTCGTAACACCTATCCCGGAAACCCTTCATCCCCCACCCCCAGATCCGGGCCCTGTACGAGCCCGGATTGGCTATTTGGAGAGGCGATCCCATGGGTGAGATGTAAAAAAAACAGTACATTTCTACACATTTTTTCATAAAACCCATTTTACAGCCGATTCAGGCAAATTGGGGCATTTTACGGGGAGATGTAAAACGCTAATAGACGCTTTTGGCTGGCGTTTCTCAGTGAAAACGGGGGGAGGTAGGCGCAGATCGAAAAGAACCCCCCTTTTGGACGCCTGTTTTAGGGGTCAGAAAACGCGATTCCCTGGCACATCTTCCGCTGCAGAGGGAAATCCGTGGTTGAACCCGATCCTCAAAGGGACCAGGTCTATACTCTCCGGTTATTCTCAGCGCACTATTGCCGGTTGGCCAAACCATAACGAATACGCAGTTTTCCGGATAATTACCCCCAAAAACCCCCGAAACTGACCGGTCGGGTTTTGCTGAAAACGGGTAATCCGGGGATGAAATGAGCCCGGATGGGTTACAACGGGGTCTCATCCCACCAGGGTTGTATGGATACGATATTTACGACAAGTGATCCCCGCCATCTTCCGATGCCGTCTTAGACATATCACCGAATACCCTAGGGGTAAATTTCTTTTTGCGCCGGAATATCGGTAAGTCCGCAAGAGCAAAATGGTGAGTCTTTTCAGAGACGAAACACGAGAGGAATGTATCAGTACTCTTCTAATCCCGGCAGACCTTTTCCGTGCAGGGCATCGCAACTCAATGGAGCGAGAGGATCAGCGTATCGATTTTCAATCAGGGTCTGCTCAAAATAATTTTGCCTCAAAAATTAAGTCATTACAATTCAGTGGTAACGACCATATCTCTTGTGAGCCTGCTCGATGGTCATCAGGTCAATGACCATCACGCGGTTTGGTTCTTTGTAAATTTTGAAAATTACCGTATGGGTTCGCCCGATGTGCATACGATAGACCCGCATTTTGGGATGCAGACATTCCACATCGGGTGCGCTGTACGGATCTTCAAGTTTGCGGAGGTGGTTGAAGATATGCACCCGGATCTTTTCCGGGTATTTTTCAAGGATCTTTATGACACTTCTTTCGATTTGTACATCCACATTGATACCTCAGCAATCCTGTCAATCATTTGCCACCCATTTCACGAGGAAAAAATTTCAACAGGCTGTTCTTAGCCGGATTCCGGGATGTCGAGCAGTTTTGCAGCATCCTTCAGGCTGACAAACTCCCCGTGCTTTTCGATCTCCTCGATGTGGGCCAGAAAATCACGTTCCTGTTTGAGTGCAATCATCTCCGCAAGGAGTTGATCATACGTTTGACCGTGTTTTTTCATGTCCGCGAGGGATTCCCAGATCTCTTCAGTCACGGGGATTCTCTTATTAGCAACTTCAGTCATGGTAGCAGCTCAGCTCGGAATTTTCGATTAGGCTAATTTCGGCCAGGGATACAACCGTCGTACGTTTCGGTGCATTGCCCCCTTACAGCCTTTGGTTTTATAACAACGTTGAGCTTTGATCACGTCGGACTACTAGGCTAATTTCGGTTAGGGATACAACCGTCGTACGTTTCGTTGCATTGCCCTCTTACAGCCTTTAGTTTTACAACAACGTTGAGCTTTGATCACATCGGGGTTTACTAGGCCAATTTCGTTTAGGGATATAACCGCAATATTATTCATCACGACACCCTCTTACAGCCTTTAAAGTGTTGTAACCACTTATAGTATTGGTAATGATTCGTTATAAATTCTTTTGATGTTTGAAAAAAATCTCAAACCGGTTGTTTCTTCAGTTCAGCCAGAAGGTTATAAAAAAGTGTTTGAGCGTTCGGATTCTCGACAAATAAACTCCGAAGTTCTGTCGAGGCGTCCTGAACTTTTACCTTTGCTTCTTCCATACGTGGATGCCCGCAGGTTGAACAATGACCCCTCCGATGCGATTTATAACCGCGATGGAAAAATCGTTGCGGTGTCAATGCATATCTCAAAATCCCGGATACATTTACTCATATGGGGGATCGCATCGTGCCGAAAAATAGTACGTTCCATAAAAAATTTCCAAAATTTTTCCGGCAATCGGTAAAAAAACCCGGCCAAAAAAATCTGCACGTCCGGTTAGAATTCCTGCTCAATACTCTGGGCCAGGTATTTCGGGTTGATATTTCTCCCGATAAACAGGTACGTGAGCTCTCCGTACGAGTTCAGCATAGGGAGGACCCGGATATCAATATAATCCTCCATCTCCTTGGTCTCGATAATCTGGCAGACTTTCTCAAAACGCTTCCAGACATCGAGCGTCTTCTGGGGTTCGTCATCCCACTTGTCCAGCGCAAACTCAATGTACCACTTGTCTTTCTTCCGCTCGGCTTCCAGGACCTCAAAGCCCTCGATGCTGTTCAGTGCCTTTGCTAATTTCTTCATCCCTTTTCCAACGTTATCCATAGATGCCCTCCGTTTTTTTGGATATACAGTTGTTGGCTGAAAGGTTAAGTATGTTTTAGGGCGTTCACCAGGTTTCATAAGATTATCTTTTCACATTTCCAACGGCCAACCGGTGTGGTATTAAAAAATATCCGGAAAAATTTCAGCAACTGCCGGTGAAATCTTTCACCGCCCCGGACCTCAGCCACGATCCTGGAAAAATAGCAGCACCAAACCACGAGTAAAAGGGGCAGTTTCCCCCATTATCCGTCGTAACACCCCTCCCAAAAACCCCTCATCTCCCACCCCCGAATCCGGGCCCTGTACGAGCTCGGATTGCCATTTTGGGAGGGTCATTTCCGGCATTACCTGCAAAAAACAGTACATTTTACCACACTTTTTTAAAATACGCCATTTCCTCGCGATTCACGCCAATCGGAGCGTTTTGGTGCCAATTGAAAAACGTCAACAGATGCATTTGGTGGGCATTTCTCAGTGAAACTGGGGGGAAGTAGGTGCAGATCGAAAAGAACCCCTGTTTTGGCACCCTGATTTAGGGAGACCTGAAACGCATTTTTGGACTCGGATGAGATGAGAATGCGGATGTTGTTTACGAATCTTTTACAATAACCATTCACCGCAAAAAGGATCTCGCGTTGTCGCTGAAAGAAATTTTTTTCCATGTTTCATTCAGCGGGATACCGGTGCAGCACCGGTTAAAAAATCCCGGCCGGCCAAAAGAAAAACCGGGAGGCCGGTTCGCGGTCACTGACCGTAAATCCCCAGAGGCCGTCCGGTTATTGATCTTTTTTCTGGAGCAGGACATCGCGCTCGGCCTGGAGCTTCCGTTCAGTGCGGACATTCTCCACCATAACGCAGAAAACGTACATCCCCACGGCATTGGCAATGATCATCGGGAGGTAAACCCGGTTGACAACCGCAAGAGCCGCATCGAACGGGCGGGCAATGAGAAGCGTCAGCACCATGTGGAACACTTCCATGAGAATGGCAAAGAGCACGGCAATTTTCCAGCCGGCAAACTGCCGCTTGCAGTGCAGCCAGATGAGCCCGCCAAAGAGCCCGGCGAAGACAGCCGTGACCGAACAGGAATAGACCGTGATGCCTCCCATGCTGAACCGGTAGGCTGCACCGATAAGGCCGGCGCCGATCCCGACCCATGGGCCGGCAAGCAGTCCGGCAAGCATTGGCCCGAGATCGCGGACGTTCACGACCGAACCCAGGAAATCGATGCCGCTGATCGTGCCATAGACCGAAAGTGCGCCAAAGAGCACAACAAGGATTACCCGGGTCTTCACGGTAGGGTGGCCTTCAAGAATCTCCGGGAATATGCGGCTCCGGGTCAGGAGGTAGGCGGCCACGATGATGACGCACATGAGCTGCAATAAAACATTGAGCTGGGTGAGAATCGAAAAGTCCATGATCAGGTACCTGGTCTTTGAAGTTGCACATATTCAGCCATAAAGGATCCTGATTTTTTGGAGAAATTGCCGGAAACGGATTGTTGGGGGAAACGCACCGGCCGGAAAAAGGTTCCGTCACCGGGAAAAATGGTATCGTGTCCCGAAGCCGGTTTTTGCGGAATCATTACGTGCAGACCGAAAGATCTGCCTCGCAGGAGGGAGCACAGGAATTCCCGCCACCGCCAATCTTGCAGAACATGATGCAGATATAATACGCAGGCAGGTTATATATCGGGAAATGACACCCGGCAGCAACGACCGTGTTTGTCCCCGGCCCGCCATTAATGTCGGGTAACACCAGGTTCCCGGCAAGCGAACCGCTCAACGGTGCTCCCGTACCAATCTTTCCCGTTGCCCCGTACCCGGCCGAGACCGTTCCCACAAGAACCAGCAGGAGCATACAATATGCCAGTTTTCTTAGTTCGCCAGCCATTCTGATTTCCTCAGCGAAACGATTGGATTATCCGGTAATAAGAGTGGCGTTGAGTGAAAATTTATTTTCAGTAACGTGTCCTGACCGGTCCCCGTTCCGAATTCCCGGATCATTTACATCACGAGCAACCGGCAAATCCCGGTTTCCCGGAGTCGGCACGTTCTTTTGGCATACCATCATAATCCGCTGATCGCCCGATAACTGCCTTCCCGGGAAAGACGCGAACGATGAACGAAAAGGAAATGAATGCCGGAAAAAAACCGCACCAAAAATAGGAATTGGGTAATGAAGATTACTTCTTCTTTCCAGCTGCTGCTTTTTTAGCAACTGGTTTCTTTGCTTCCGGCTTCTTTGCCGCCGCCTTCTTAACTGCTGCTGCCATGTGGTTTCCACCTCCTACCGGAAAGGGTTATTTTTCTTGTTAATTTAATAATTAATAAATATTTTGGTCAGAATTAGATTTTGGAGCCTAGAATCGGTATAAACCAGCACTAATCCCCATGCAAACGGCCAGTATCCCACCAAAAACCCAGTATAAAAGTAATAAGGAACGAAATGCGCAATCCTTCATATTTCGCTCCATTTAAGAAAAAAACACAAAATCACGGGTATCCGGGTAATGGTTTTAAGGTGTATGACAACCGGGATCGGGGGGGTCGCGCTCCCGGGCCCGTTTCCGGGGAACGCTTGTCCGGCGGAAATGTATCCCGTAACGATAGTATTAATCCCGCTGGCACAAACCGATAGGATATGAAGAAGCAGTTCGTGCTCGGTCTTGCGGGGGGACTTCTCGGGATCGTGACAGCACTCTATGTCATTGCCACGGCATCCGGCAACGAGGTCCTCCTCTCCGGTGTCCAGGGCGCCCTCTTCTCCAGTCTCGGCCTGATGGGAGCCGCCATCGCAAGCAAGGACACGCGGTTTGCCGGGTGGATGCTCGTCTTTGCCGCAGTCTTCATCGTCCTCTCGGTACCGATTGCCGGGAGCCTGACCCTGCTGTACATGTACCTGCCGGCCGTACTCATCCTGATCATTGCCGGCATCCTCTGCTTCATGGAACCCGTTGTCGAAGTGGAAGAAGGCGAAGAAGAGACCGAAGCCTGAATAATCCGTGCCGGGAAACCGACCCGGTCACGGCCACTATCTTTTTTAAAACGGCATTATCCCCCGGTTAGCCGGCAGGGACAACAAAAAGGAATCGTCCGGCCCCGGGCCGGATTTCATTGCACCGGAAAAATCACGGGGCCTTGACCAGGCTCTCGATCTCCCTGAACAGGACAACGGTTGCAATAACAACCACCGCGTAGAGGACGAGGGTCGTAAGCGCAAGCGTGACATACTGGCTGCCGTTCGTATCAACAAAGCGGCTGACCGCATAAATGAGCGCAGAAATGGTGATGGCCGAAACACCGATAAGTGTTGCCCGCACGGCAGTAAACATCCGGCTCCGGATATCCGGGAAGATAACGAGCCCAAAGAGACCAAGAGCGCCAAAACAAATTCCCACGGCAAGCAGGAGCCAGATCAGGATATCCGCAAGGAAGGTCATGCCCGCTCACCCCGGCCAAAATGAACCTTTGCAACAAGCACCGCAAAGCAGGCCAGCACGAGAATTGTCGTGATGTCAAGGACAAGGAGGTTTCCCCACGCGATACTCAGGAGAAGACCTGTTGCCGCTCCAAGCGACAGTGCCACGATTGCTGCAACCAGCCGGTCGAACCGGCTCTTGATCCGGATAACGCGGACGAGCGCTCCAAGCGTGAGCAGCGCGAGAAAAAATACAGCCAGAAGCCAGGTATCGATCATCATTTCATAAACAGTGGATGATGGGAACTTATCAATTCTCGCCCGGTGCTGCTGACACGACACAAACTCACGAACGTTCTCCGCCCCGCTCCTCATTTTTTATTCCCGGAGCGCGAATGACTACAGAAGATGCGACCCACCTATCTAGGCAAGATCCTGCTCCGCTGGTGCGACACCTGCCACACGCCGGTCCTTGCCCGCCAGTGTGCCTGCGGCAGCGAGACCCGCGAAGTCCCGGTAACCCCGCCCGGCGATGCCCGCCCGGCATTTCCGGATGATGTTCTTCTCATCAACCGGATCTATGAAGAGCACTTTGGCGCCCCGCTCATCCCGGAAGGGCAGCTTGCGCTCCTGAACAAAGTGCCGGACAACGACCGGATGGAGGAAGTTGTTGTCGGGGGCGGGATTGTCGGCATCATCCGCTATTTCCCGGACCGGCGGGAGTGGGAGCCGGTCCCCCGCCCGGAGGCAGGCCTCCTCTTCACCCCGAAAAAGCGGTTCGTTGTGGTGAGCGACGACGCCGTCCCGTTCATCCGCGACCAGGGAATGAGCGTCCTTCGCCCGGGCGTTGTCTCGATTGAAGATCACGTTAAAGTCGGCGACGAGGTCTTCATCCTCACCCAGGACGGAAAATGTATCGGCGTTGGCCGGGCAAAAGTCGATGCCGAGACCGCACGCGGGATGGAAAAGGGCCAGGTGGTCCGGACCCGGCGCAACATAGCATCCACGGTTGTCCCGGGACCGGCAACATGGGAAGATGCAGTCCAGGCAAATGCCGGTGTGCTGGAACGGGCGGAAGCAGAAGCTGTCCAGTTCGTCCAGGACGTTGCAGGCCGGAACCCGGGCCTCCAGCCCAATATCTCCTATTCAGGGGGAAAGGACAGCCTCGCCACCCTGCTCGTGGTAACCAGAGCCATTGGCAAAGTTCCTCTGCTCTTTGCCGACACGGGCCTTGAATTCCCGGAAACCTACGCGAACGTGGACGAAGTCTCAAAGAAATACGGCCTCGAAGTGCTCCGCACGGACGGGATCACCACGTTCTGGGAGACATTTGCCCGGCAGGGCCCGCCGGCCGTGAATGCCCGGTGGTGCTGCAAGGTGTGCAAGCTGACCCCGGTCGGAAACCTTATCCGGGAGAAATGGGGAGAATGCCTCTCGTTCATTGGCCAGCGGCGGTACGAGTCGGCTGCCCGGGCACAGAGCGACCGTGTCTGGCGCAACTCCAATGTCCGGGTGCAGCTCTCCGCCGCCCCCATCCACAACTGGACGGCGCTTCATGTCTGGCTCTACATCCGGCGCGAGCACGCCCCGTATAACGTGCTCTACGCACATCACCTGGACCGGATCGGTTGTTTCATGTGCCCGTCCAGCGATATGGCATTGATCCACATGATTGCCGAAGAATACCCGGATCTCTGGAAGGGGTGGACCGATAAGCTGGAGACCTGGCGGCAGTCGGCGGGACTCCCTGAAGAATGGATAACGGACGGGAAATGGCGGTTACGGGAAGACGGTAAGGATGACGCAGATAGCCATTATTGATTACGGGCTCGGGAACCTCCGGAGCGTGATCCGCGGCCTTGAAAAAGCCGGGGCTCATGCCACGATCACGTGCAGTGCGGAGGAGATCGCCGCAGCCGATGGCCTGGTTCTCCCGGGTGTCGGTGCCTTCCATGAAGGCATGGAGCAGCTCGGAGATCTCAAAACCACCATCACCGATGCCGTGCGGGACGTCCCGCTCCTTGGGATCTGCCTCGGGATGCAGATGCTCCTTGAGACGAGCGAAGAGCATGGACTCCATGCCGGCCTCGGACTTATCCCGGGAAAGGTAAAGAAATTCACAAAGACGCCCGGTAAGAAAATTCCCCACATGGGCTGGAATTCTCTTACCATCAACGATCCGGACTGCCCGCTGTTTGCCGGGTTCGGCGGGGACGAATACGTGTACTTTGTCCATTCATTTTATGCCGAGACCGCCCCGGCGTATACGCTCACCACAACAGATTACATCTGTCCGTTTGCATCGTCCGTTGCAAGCGGCAATACGTACGGCGTCCAGTTCCATCCCGAAAAAAGCGGTGCGGTGGGGCTGCGGGTGCTGGAAAATTTCATCGGTATGATCTGATCCCGTCCACCGGAACAAATGGATAACATTTTTAATACCAGCAATGCGATCCTGTAGGCATGAAGAAGATCATACTCCTTGCCGTTTTCCTGCTCTGCCTTGCAGTACCGGCATCGGCATACCAACTCTATCTTGTCTGCCCGGAAAGCGTACAGGTAGGGCTCCCACTGAAATGCTCGATCGACAGTAACTTCCCGCCCGGCACAACCTTCAGCATCGTGCTGTACGAGACCGCGTTCACGGCAACTAAGGTTAAAACTGAGACCGTGACTATCCAGGAGAACAAGGGAACCCAGTACCGGCTTTTCGATACCACGGGGCTTCCTGGAGGCAACTACAAGGTTGAAGTCAAATTCCTCGGGGCTGACGAACCGCGCATAAGTTCGGATTCAAAAACCCTCCAGCTGGTAAAAATTATTGACCGGTCGGAGGATATCACGATAACCTCGCCACTGAGCCAGAACCTTGAGGATGCTCTCCGTATCGAAGGCGCAATAACCAAAGGCGGCTCTGAAGGGGTCCAGCTGGAAGTCACTGACCCGGATGGCGGCAGGGTTTATGGCCCGACCTATATCGGGACTACCAATGATATGAGAACCGGCGACGGGAAATTCACGCAGAAAATAACCGTAACCATACCCGGGGAATACAAGGTTGCGTTTTCCGATGCCAAAGGATACATCGGCACGGTAACGTTCAATGTTGTTTCCCCAACCCCCGCTGTGACAACGGTCGTCCCGACAACGACGACAAAAGTTTCAAAGACAACGGTAACAACCAAGCCCACCCCCTGGCCCACGGCAACGCAGTCCCCGCTCTCACCCCTGGCCGGTATTGGTGCGGTCATGGTCGCGGGACTTCTCGCGGCATATGTGATCCGGAAATAAGAATTCTTTTTTTTTGGTTTTCTCATTCCAAAAGAGTGAGGATGTGAATGAGTGACCGGCGTTGAACCCGTCACACGGATGTGGATGCGAGGCACATTCCCGGACACAAAGCACGTTCCTGAACCTAAAAGCCCCATTCAAACAGGCCGTTATCCGGACACGGGAAAAGATCGGCGATAGTTTACCGGGTGAGTCCAGTCCCGAAAAGAGGGAATACGGCCCGGGGTTCAGGGCCGGATAAAAAAATTATTTCTTTTTCCAGAGATAGGCTTCGTAACAGAGCAGGATTACGATGACCAGCACGCCGCCAAGGAAGAATGCGAGGGCCGGGTCAAGGCCCGGGGTTGCCGCATACCCTCCATATTCGGGAGACACAGGAGGGATTGCCCGGGGCATGATGTTCGCCGGGGCAGGAGTTGCGTATGCACTCCAGGTATCGTTCAATCCTTTTGAAGCGTCCTGCAACAGCCCGGCACCCATCGTCGTAACATTGGGCGCAACATTCTCAGAAAGGGACTTTGCAGCATAATTCCCTATGTCCGCGTCCTGAACAACGGCATTCTGAATCCCGGCTCCACCCTGGCTGGCGGATAACAGGCCCGGGCCAAAGAGCGGGGAGAGGGCCGCTACCAGCATCGAACAGACCGCGACAATCCCGAACAGGGACGCATACTTCAACAGGAGGGATCGTATGTTGGACTGCCGGGGCGCCACGATCAGGAGCTGGTTTGTCAGCATGTAGATCTTAACTTCGCGGCCTTTGACGCTGTATTTTGTCTGCTCGACCGCAATGAGACCTGCATCCAGCAGGTTCTCCAGGTGGTACTTGGCAGTGTTCATCGGGAGCTTGAGGTTATCCGCGATATCGGTGAGACTCTTCGGGCCGTCGCCAAGCTGGTGGAGGATATCGCTGGCAGTCGGGCTCGCCATCGCTTTTGCGATCTTCTGCGCCCGCAGATCGCCCGGTTCCAGGAGAATGACGTCTTCAGCCATGAAGGGCAGCAATGATCCGTTCGCGTCCGACATTCAGTGCAAGGTCAAGCTGGTTTGCATCGGGGCCGCCACCCTGGGCCATCGAAGGTTTTCCTCCGCCTTTGCCGCCAAGAAGACTACAGACCTGGCTGATGATATCGCCGGCATTCACCCGGGGGTCGCCGGATGCCAGGACCACCCGGACGGTCTCGCCGGCCGAGGCCAGGAGGGCTACGCCGCCTTTTGCGGCAATACCGGTTGCAAGGGTGGAGAGTTCCTTCTGCGGAAGATCGACACGCTTGACAATAACCTCGATACCACCCAGGGATTCTCCGGTGATGGTCTGCAATTCCAGTTCCACGAGTTTTGCGCTCATGCGCTCGATATCCTTTTTCTGGTCTTTCCACTCGGTGAAGAAGCGGGTGACGGTTGCCGGCAGGTTCTCCTGCTGGACGGAGAGGATGTCAGCGGAAGATGAAACGATCTGTTCGAGGTGCTGCATGTAGAAGATTGCAGCAATGCCTGCGGCAAACTCGATCCGCTCGATCCCGTCCTGGATATGTTCGACCCGGATGATCTTGATCATGCCGACTTCCCCGGTACTCCGGCAATGGGTACCGGCACAGGCCTCGATGTCGCCTGCGACCTTGACGATGCGGATGTCCCGGCCCGGGGGAACGCCTCCCTGGTAGAGGGAGAAGCCGTATTTCTGCTCGGCCCGGGTCCGGTCTTCGATCGAGATCTCCACGGGCTGGTTGGCCATGATCATCCGGTTTGCCGCCACTTCGATGCGGTGGAGCTCGTCCGGTGTGATGTGCTTGAAGTGCCGGATATCTACGCGGGAACTCTCGCTGCCTTTCTGGGCCCCGGCCTGGTGGATGTGGGCACCAAGGACTTCCTTTGTCGCGTGGAGGAGGATATGGGTCCCCGTGTGGTGGCGCATCAGCGACCAGCGGCGCTCCTCGTCAACCATTCCCTTGACCCGGTCGCCCCTGCCGAGCATCCCGCCCGTGACGTGATGGAGCACGACCTCGCCCACCTTGACGACCCCGTCTACCCGGACCATGCTTTCCGAGCTGACAAGCGTCCCGGTATCGGCCGGCTGTCCGCCGCCTTCCGGATAGAAGAGGGTCTGGTCAAGGACCGCATAACTGTCGAAGAAGTCAAGGATGACTGCTTCGAATTCGATGGAGGAGGGCTGCTCGTAATAGAGTTTCTTTGTTGGCGGAAGTCCCTGCACGCGGGCAGCATACTTTCCGGTCTTGTCCTCCTCTGCCTCTTTCTTGGATTCCGAGTGCTGGTCGGCAACAATCGAGTAGAAGTTGTCCGGCAGGTCTACCACTGCACCTTCCGATGCAGCAATATCCTTGACCATCTCGGGCTGGATGCCGTGGGAATCGTAGAGGGTGATGATCTCGGCAAGGGGCACGCGCTGGCTTTTTGCCTTGTAAGTTTTTGCCACTTTCTGAACAATCCGCGTGCCGCGTTCGAGGGTTGCCGCATATTTCTCGGTCTCCCGGTCAACGATCTCGCGGACTACGGCCATGTCCTGCTCGAATTTGCTCATGCCGAGGATCCGGGTCTGCTGCTCAATGAGATCGGCAAGGGGTTCCTGGATCTTGAGCTCGTTCATCATCCGGAGCGTCCTGCGGATGACGAGCCGTGCAAGGTAGCCTTCGCGGACATTGGAGGGCACGATGCAGTCGCCGAGCATGTAGGCAAGGCAGCGGGTGTGGTCGACCACTGCATAAACCTTCTCGATGGGAACCATCATCTTGTCGAGTTTCTCGGGCGAGACATCGATGGCTGCTGCCACTTTCTTTCTCAGGTTGAAGAGGTTGGTGCCGGAGATGTCCATGAGCCCGGCATATTTTGCATTGAGGGAAAGGATCTTGGTGTATTCCTTGTTGTCAAGCATATGGTTGAGGCCGGCAGCGCTCATCACCCGGCTGACCATCTCAGGGAAGACCGCGTCGTAGATGGTGGGCGAGCCCTTCGAAGCCCAGACCAGGCGTTCGAGCCCGTAGCCGGTGTCGACGATCCGGAGCTTCATCGGGTAGTACTTCTCGCCGTTCAGCTCATAGCCGGGCTGACCGGTGTTCTGCCGCCCGAGGCTCATGAAAACGAGCGTTGCGATCTCAAGGCCACCAATGAGCACTTCCACGCTCGGCCCGGCGTTCCCACCGCCGATCCACGGATTCTCCTTGTAGGTGACCTGGTTGATGTCCCCGCCAACCGAGGCGATGAACTGGTCGCAGAGTTCGACCGTCCGGTCCTTCCAGTAGATCTCCTCGTTCGGCGTGTTGAAGGCATGGTGGGCCATCATCTCGAACGTGGTGAGGTGCCGGCCGGATTTTCCTACGGAGTCGAGGTCGTTGAGCCGGATGCACGGCTGGGAGATGGTGAGCGGGTTTGCCGGCGGCGGGACAATGCCGCTTGTCACAAACGGCTGGAAATCCGCAATGGAGGCGATGGTGAGGTAGATATCGTCCCGCCAGCGTGCCACGACCGGGTAGCGTTCGATCCGCGTGTGCCCCTGCTTCTCGAAAAAGGAGAGGTAGGCCTCGCGCATGGTATCGAGGGTGTGCGGTCGGAAGATCGGGTTGCCGATGAAATTATAGGGTTCGCAGGGGGCATCCCCGCAGATTTCCCGGGCGCTGTCGCGGGTCCAGAATGCCGAACCGCAGCTTTTACAGATCTTGCGGACAAACCCCTGGGTTTTAAAGTATTCGAGCTGGTATTCCTCTTCGAGCATGCATTACACGTCCATGGGATTGTAAACCTTATTTTCCTGATAAGACTGATGACAGCAGGAGCCGGTTATCCCGCCTGCAACGGACAGCTTCATTCCTAGGACAGTACTCCGGAAGTTCAGCAGGGCCGATGTATCGCATCGGGAGTGCGGCATTTCGTTCATTCATCTATAAATTCACCTGCAAAGGAAAAAGAATTTCCGATAAAGTGGGGGCACAAGTGAAACGTCCTGCCATTTTATTGCAGATCGGAACGCCGGTATGCCCGTTTCGGTACTGCGATCTCGAACCGCACACCTTTACCCGCTTCCCCGGTCTCGGTAATAGTAATGCCGGTAATGGTAAGGATCTCGCGGGAGAGGAACAGTCCAAGCACCGTATGTTTCCCGTACTCCCACTCGAAGATCTTCTCTTTTTCATCGGCCGGAATTCCAATACCATTGTCCTCGTACAGCAGGGTAAGATGGTCTTCGTTCTCAAAGGCCGTTACCCGGATGTCGGTTACCGGCCCTCCATGCAGCAGCGAATTGTCGATCAGGTTAGAGAATACTTTCCGGATTAAGGGATCCGCATAAATCTCAAGTCCATCCGTTGATACGTGAACGGTTACAGGACCCGGCTTCATGGAGTTCCGGATTGTCCTTACCGTGTCTGCAACACTAATCCATCCGGGGGGTTCGACACCGACATCCTTGTAATCGCGGGTAAAAATGATGAGATTTGCAATCTGTTCGGCAACATTCTCTTCCTTTTGGATTATTTCTTCAATGGCCCGGGGGATTTTTTGTTTTTTCATATACCGGATGTATCCCCGCAGGACCGTGAGCTTGTTCAGGATATCATGCCGCGTGATACTCGTCAGCAGGGCAACCTGCTTGTTTGCCCGTTTTAATGCTTCTTCCGCTCTCTTCCGCTCGGTTATGTCCAGGACCGTTGCTGTCACACCGGAATCCGGATTTTTCGGATCGAACGGGCTCAGGCTCATAATCACATCAATGATCGAACCGTCTTTTTTCCGGATCTGCGTCTCCAGCATGCCGACTCCCTTGCCACCGATATGCTGGTATAATTCCTGGCTGATACGGCGGTACTCGGCATCGTCCAGGTACAGGATTTTTGTGTTCTGACCTGTAAGCTCCTGCTCGGAGTACCCTGTTATGGTGCAAAGGGAGTTGTTCACCTTTTTAAAAACGCGGTCAACAAGAAGCCCGACTCCGACCGGTGTGGCTTCAAGCATACTCTGCAACACGGCATCGTTCTCGCGGAGCGCCTCTTCCGCCCGCTTGTGCTGCGCAACTTTGGTCTGGAGCTTTGCCGTTCTTTCCCGGATTCTCTCCTCAAGCTCAAGCTGGTACCGTTTCATTTCAGAGATATCGTCGAGTATGATCCCGACCGCGTGACCGCCACCCTCAAACACCAGGGGGATCAGTCTCATCCGGAAATACCGGTCACTGGCGCCGGTCTCGAAATGAATCTCAGAGGAAACTTCAGTTCCGTTAAGTGCCTTTTCAAGGGAAGAGAGGTTGTCTTCTGAAAAATACGGTGCAAGAATTGAATGCCCGATTTTTTTTCCTTTCAGTTCGTCCTTTGTCACGTTAAAAAATGTCAGGAACGATTCGTTAATTTCCTGGATGAACAGGTCACGGTCGAGGATCAGGATCAGGTCCGATGACAGGCTCAACAGGTTGATGAGTGGCAGGCGCTGGGAGAGGTAGAACATCTTGGCCCGGCCAAGCTCGCGCAACTCTGCCTGCCCCGAGGTCATCATCGAATTGAGGTATTTTGCTGCTGTAGCCCGATTGAGGGTGAGTTTTTTTGAAACCTCTTCAATGGTCAGACCTTTTGGATTATCTTTCAGGAGATCTCGTATCCGGGTCTGTTCGTTTTCCTGTCCCATGGATGCCCCAGTATGTAACCAGATATTTGTTTATTCACGTTATTTATCATTGTTGGTGATTATCAATAGTAAGTATCAATAATCGTTATCGTAGAAAATATTTAAATATTATTTGAGGAAATGATGATATTACACCATAAGTGGAGGAAAAAATGGTAGACATCAGATCCTATAAAATGATTTTTGAACAGACGCCGCTTGCGTTGTTACTTATTGACAGGGAATACCGGAATATTGAAGCAAATCCCGAGTTCTCCAGGATGATCGGAGTCTCACGGGACGTGATCCTGTCCATGAAAATAACCGATTTCAAAGACAGGGGCATGCTGAAGTATATCAGGGATTCCGGAGAATCCTTCGAAAGCGCTGTATCCAACAAACGTGTTGCCCACGGCAAATCAACGCTCGAAACCCCGGCCGGCAAAAAAGAAGTATTACGGACAATTGTTCCCCTTCTTGATGAAAAAGGAGATCTTGAGTATGTCTATATTGCCTACAATGACGTCACGAAGATGACCAAGGTCCACGACTATATGGCACATGAAGTCGATGAGATGGCCAGGATCTATGGCATTATGGCACAAGGAGACCTGACACCCCGGTATAAACTCACCGAGCCGGATGCAGATACAAAAGAAAACTACGACATACTGGTCAAGCTCCGGGACGCCGTGCGTGGCATCGTGGTGGCTCTTGAAAATAATCTCGTGGATGTCAACAAGCGGATGCAGAACCTGACTTCAACATCTGACAGCGCAACCAGGAGTGTCGAGGATGCCTCAAAGAGCGTCAACCAGATCGCGAAGAATGCAGGCCAGGTTTCCGAGAATGCGCAGAAAGCATCCGAGGGGATCGAGCAGATGGCCAAGGCAATGCAGGATATGAGCGCAGCGGTAGAGGAAATTACTTCCAGCATGGAGAGCGTCTCGTCACAGGCCAACAATGCCAACAGTTCCGCAAAGAGCGGAGCCATCCTTGCAGAAAACGTCAACAAGGACATGACGGAGATCACGAACTCAACGAACAATGTTTACGATATTGTCAAGGATATCGAGAAACAGATGAACGATATCGGCAAGATCATCGTACTCATCCGCGACCTTGCCAGCCAGACCAACCTGCTCGCCCTCAACGCAGCTATCGAAGCAGCCCGGGCCGGCGAACATGGCCGGGGTTTTGCGGTTGTTGCATCCGAAGTCAAGTCGCTTGCGCAGGAATCCCGGTCCAGCGCCGAGAAGATTGAGGACATGATCACCCAGCTCAACCTTGCGACCAAGAAGGCAACCGATGCCATGGAATTATCAAAAACCCTTGTCAGCAAAGGGTTTTCTGAGTCTGCACAGGCGCTCGATGCGTTCAAGACTATCCAGAAAGCAGCCGAGACCGTTGCAAACAGTGCTTCCGAAGTTGCTGCAGCATCAGAGGAACAGGCAGCAACAACCGAAGAGATCACGGCGAGCGTTACTGAAGTTTCAAATCTCATTGAACACACGGCAAAAGAGGCCGGGGATGCAGCTGCCGCAACGGAAGAGTCGGCCGCTGCCATCGATGAGATAGCCCGCATGGTCAATACTGTGAACGAAGTTGCTGTAGGTGCGATGGAAGCGAACCGGAAATTCAAGGTGGAATGAGGCGGAGGTGTTGCCCATGAATGCCAAGGCAAGCGAACCTGTCGCACCGGGGAAAAATACAGCAGCCCCGCAAAATGAACGTGAACCGGATTCGATCCAGGTCGTGGAGTTCGTTCTCGGGAACGAACATTTCGCCATCGATCTTTTCGATGTGAAGGAGGTCGTGGAATACACAACGATCACGAAACTGCCCAATGTGCCGGCATATGTCCGGGGCATCATCGATCTCCGTGGCGAGATAACGATGATTGTCGACCTCAAGCACCGGATGAATATTACCGAAGAGAGCACTAAGTCGCTCGAAGCATCGAGGATCATTGTTCTCGATGATAAGATCGCCACATCAAAAATGGGCATTCTTGTCGATGATGTGACATCAGTCTCGACGTTTGAGGGAGACCAGGTGGATTACACATCGGCATCCGTCAATAAGGAAGATACCGCGATCATCGGCATTATCAAACGCAAGGTAAAGGTAAAGGACAAAGAGCGGAATGAATTGATCATCTGGATCGATCTCAAGCAGCTGCTCACCGACATTGAGTCCACTGCCTGAATTGCACGTGACCCCTAACGGAGCGGGCAGATTGCGCCAGGACAATTTCCCGTTATCCTTTTTTGTCTGAAGAAACAATCACGAACCCGGGTTCACATCCGACAACGAAATGCAAAAAGGAGATTCGCCACATCAGGGCCTTTCCGTGGCACTGGGGGCAGGAACGTCAGCCCGATGCGCGGAAAAGATTATTCCCCACCAGGGTTTTTGCCCGGGACCGTGTGATGTTCAGGGAACACCTGTGCGGGTAATTGTTCCGTCTCATTTTTTGAGTTCGTCCTGGTACCAGGAATCAACGGTTTCATATACACCGGTCACTTCCGCGATCCTGACTGCAAGGATATGCGAGCAGGGCCGGCCGCGGTACAGGAAATCCCCGCAGGTACAGAAATCCTCATCAACAATATAAGGATCGGACCTGCCCTGGACAACAAAAAAGTCCCGGTATTTTTTAATTTTCTTACTATCCAGGATGGAAAGGGCCTTCTTCCCCCGGGGACCGAATTCCTGTTCAATTTCCTGGCGCAGGACGTGATCCAGCTCCCGCCGGCCGGCAAGGCGCTCAAAGAGATCGCTCATGGGATAACTGATATGACCGGCGGATCGGCAATAAATTTCCAGCCGCGCTGCAGTGCAAGGCGTTCCATGGCCGGGGCTTCAAGCCCATAATGCGTTGCTTCGATGCAGGGCAGGGGGGCGGAACGGTACGAGGAATGTTTCAGCTCTGCTGACAGGAATGCATCGGCACCCTGCGTTCTGGCTTCGGCCATGAACGCGGGATCGAAACCGCTCCCGCCAACCACCGCAAGTCTCCGTGGTTTTTTGATCTCCCCCCAGACCCGGACCGGGCAGTGTAGGCGCCGGGCAATCTCCTCGACAGACAGCAGGCAGTCGCCAACGAGCCCGAGAGTCATGGGTTCGATATTGGTGAGCCCGAGAAGTTCCGCAAGGGCATCGTTGACGCCTTTCTCCGCATGATCGAAGTTTGTGTGCATGACATAGATGTTCAGCCGGGCTGCCAGTACATCGCGCATGAGGGACGCGGTCGGGCCGGTCAGCGAAGTCACCGGTGTCCAGAGCGGCGTGTGGTGGACAACGAGCATATCCGCACCGGCTGCGATCGCCTGCTTCACAACAGCGGGGGTTGCATCCAGCGCACAACAAACAGTCCGGATCTCCGGACTTCCTTCGACGATGAGTCCTATCTTCCCCGCATCGAAATCCTCCGCGAGTTCGGGAGGGGCAAGCAGCTCCATCTCCCCAATGAAGGTACGCACATCCATACAGGATCATGGTTGTCCGGGGTTAAAATCACACTTATTACCCAGGATAATAGCAATCAGTTTTAATATTCGTAAAAACGTATTTCTGGGTATGCACAAGTCCATCGAACAGATCAATGAGCGCATCCGGGACGGGAGCGCCCGGGTGGTCACGGCCGAGGAGATGCCCTCGATTGTCGCTGAACTCGGCGAGAACGGGGCATTGAAAGAAGTGGATGTTGTCACCACCGGCACATTTGGCGCCATGTGCTCGTCAGGTGCGTTTCTCAACTTCGGTCATGCCGAACCTCCCATCCGCATGGAGCGGATCTGGCTCAATAATGTCGAAGCCTATGGTGGACTTGCGGCGGTCGACACCTATATCGGAGCCACCCAGCAGTCCGATACCCTTGAAGAGGAATATGGCGGGGCGCACGTGATCGAGGATCTCGTTGCGGGAAAAACCGTGGAGCTGCGGGCAAGCTCGCGGGGAACCGACTGTTACCCGCGCCGGACGATCTCGACCGACCTTGAGCTCAAGAATCTCAACCAGGCGATCATGTGCAACCCGAGGAACGCGTACCAGCGCTACAATGCTGCCACCAATACCACGGACCGGACTCTTCATACCTACATGGGCATGCTCCTACCGAGCAGCGGAAACATCACCTATTCCGGCGCGGGAGTGCTCAACCCAATCTCCAATGACCCGAAACTCCGCTTGATCGGGAGCGGCGTGCCGATCTTCCTTTGCGGGGCGCCAGGCATGGTGGTAGGCGAAGGCACCCAGCATTCCCCGGCCGGGGGATTTGGCACGCTGATGGTAACGGGCGATCTCAAGCAGATGTCCCAGGATTACCTGCGGGCCGCGACCATGACCGGCTATGGCGTCACCCTGTACGTGGGTCTCGGCATCCCCCTGCCCGTGCTCGATCTCGATGTTGTCCGGGCAACGGCAGTGCGTGATGAGGATATCAATGTCGACATCCTCGATTATGGTGTCCCGGGCAGGTCCCGCCCGGTCATCCGGAATGTCACGTATGCCGAGCTGCGCTCGGGATCGGTTGAACTCAATGGCGAAGAGATCAAGACCTCGTCACTCTCCAGTTTCCGCAAGGCGCGGCAGGTAGCTGCCGAACTGAAGGGATGGGTTGAGAAAGGGACGATGCAGCTGTCGCTGCCGACCCGTGCAATTGATCCGGCAAAGCAGGCACGACCCATGCACCAGACCGCAAAAGGACCACGGGTGCTCGACATCATGGACAAGAGCGTGATCACCATTGGCGAGACCGAAGAGATCCGGACCGCAGCAAAGAAACTCCTCAAAGGGGAGACAAACCACCTCCCGGTAGTCAATGGCGGCGGGGTGCTGGTCGGAATCATCACCACGTTCGATGTCTCCAAAGCCGTGGCAAACCCCGGGAAAGCGCATTTCGTCAAAGACATCATGAAAACAAAAGTTATCACGACAACGCCGGATGAAGCGGTGGATATCGCGGTACGGAAACTGGAACAGAACAACATCAGCGCACTCCCGGTCGTGGACGCACAGCACCGGGTGATTGCCATTCTCACGGCCATGAATCTTGGCAAGCTCTTTGGCGGGAGGTGGCTGAAATGAAACTGCTTGTAACATTCTCACGGGGTAAAGGCAGGGGACCGATCATCGCGCAGGTTGTCCGCGATACCGGCGTTCTCATTAACGTCGAGCGTGCAGTAATTGATTCTTCCGAAGGAGAGGCCCTTATCGAAGTCCCGGATGACCAGTGCAAGCTCGTGCGGGATTCCATGACGAGCTTCGGCGCACAGGTCCGCATCCTCGAACACGGTATAAACCTCAAAGAGAGCGAATGCGTTGACTGCGGGGCCTGCATCAGCGTATGTCCTCGGGAAGTCTTCTCGTTCGATCCGGAGTGGAAACTAGCGGTAGATGAAGAGCGGTGCATCCTTTGCGGCAAATGTATTGAAGCCTGCCCGCATCGGGCACTCACGCTGCCGTTATGATCCGGGAACCGTTCCACTTCCGCGAAACATTTGCAACAATCCTCGCGGATGACCCGGCTCATATCGCGGCAGCAAAAGCCGGCATCCTTGCGGCCCGGCAGGATCTGGAGGCATACATTGCCCGAGATCCCTTTTTTGCGGCAACGTTCGATCCCTATGAACCGGATTCCGATGATTTCATAATTCGGCGGATGGCAGATGCAACCCGGAAGGCCGGTGTCGGACCGATGGCTGCGGTGGCCGGGGCCATTGCCTGGGCCGGCATCGAAGCAATGCAGGACGCAGGAGCCGTTTTCGGTATCATCGACAACGGAGGGGACATTGCCCTCATCTCAGATCGCCCGGTCCGGGTGGGCGTGCATGCCGGCAATGCCCCGCTCTCCAACCGGATCGCGTTCGTTGTCCCTCCACCAGACAACATCCTTGGCATCTGCACTTCCTCTGCAACGGTCGGACCTTCCATCTCGTTTGGCGTTGCAGACGCAGTCACGATCTTTTCACCGGATGTTACCCTGTCGGATGCCTGGGCAACCGAGGTCTGCAACGATATCCGCCCGGAGGATCAAACCGTTCTGGACCGGATCAACCCGGCGGAAGTGGACGGGGTCTTTGCGATCCTGGGAGATACTGTTGTCCGGTGGGGGGAACTGCCCCCGCTTGTCAATGCGGTTGTAGATGAGCAGCTGATAAGCGCGGGGGACCGATAGGGCAGGCCTTACTCCCGGGTTCGCACGACAACAAACTATATCACCTGTTTTCCCGTATTCCAGCATAGGAGGAATCCCCTTGGATGAAAAACCGGTTGGATCCAAAATACCTGATGCGCCGAATGGAGTGTCCAGATCTTCGGATCAACAGAACCTGACAACTGCCGTGCCCGTTGAAGTTAGTGATCCGACCTGGGAACTATCCGTTGAAAAATCCAATAAACCCGTTGTCGTCATGTTCTACTCGCCCGCATGCTCCTTCTGTCACCAGATGGAACCCCATTTCAGGAATTATGCCGGCGAATATAAAGATGTGGTCCGTTTTGCCCGGCTCAATATACTCACAAGCCCGTGGACTGCCGAAAGATATGGGATCCGGAGCACGCCCACATTCACATTTTTTTGTGACGGGAAACCGGTTCAGGAAATGGTAGGCGCAGTATACCCGGCATTGTTGAAAAAAATGATCGATGAAGTGCTAATCCATGGAAAAGAATGTGCAAAAAATTCGACCCTGATCGATTATGACATAACCGGGTACGGATAACAATTATTTTTTATGGGGATTTCAACCAGTTAAGTCATTAAAATTGGGAATTACTCCCAGGTCCGGCTGCACCCGGATTCTATCGCCGCCTTTGCAACGGCTTTAGCAACAGATTTTGTCACGCCTTTGTCCAGAATATTGGGAAGGATCGCCTCCCGCGTTGGTTTCTTAACGAAATTTGCAATAGCATGGGCAGCCGCGATCTTCATCTCATCGGAAATCCGGGTAGCACGGGCATCCAGCGCCCCCCGGAATATTCCCGGAAAGCCAAGCACATTGTTGATCTGGTTGGGAAAATCGCTCCTGCCCGTCCCGACCACCGCGGCACCGGCCCGCTTTGCTGCATCCGGCCAGATCTCCGGCACCGGGTTTGCCATCGCAAACACAATGGCATCCCGGTTCATCGAACTGACCATCTCTTCGGTTATCACACCGGGTCCGGATACTCCGATAACAACATCGGCACCAACCATTGCATCGGCAAGGGAGCCTGCAAGGGCCGGCTTGTTGGTTTCTTCAGCAAGGATGAACTTGTATTTGTTGTTATACAGGCCCTCGCGTCCCCGGAAAATAGTTCCCTGGGTGTCGCAGACAATGATCTCGTTAACTTTCGTACAGACATTCGGATTATATCCAATGCATTTGAGGAGCCGGGTGATGGCAAAACCGGCAGCACCGGCACCGCAGATCACGAGGTTGAGATCGGTAAATTTCTTGCCCGTGACCCGGCAGGCGTTGAGCAGTGCCCCGAGAACTACGACCGCTGTGCCGTACTGGTCGTCATGCATGACCGGTATCCCGAGATCCTGGAGAGCGTCTTCCACCTCAAAACATTTCGGTGCGGCAATATCCTCGAGATTAATCCCGCCAAAAACCGGTGCGATATTTTTCACCTGGTCGGTGAAATCCGTCTCATAATTCTCAAAACAGATGGGGAAGGCATCGATACCGGCAAATTCCTTGAAGAGGATTGCTTTTCCCTCCATAACGGGGATTGCCGCATTACCCCCGATATTTCCAAGACCAAGAACCGCCGACCCATCCGTAACGATAGCTATCGTGTTGGCCTTGAGGGTATACTTGTATACGAGATTTTTGTTCTGGGCGATTTTCCGGCAGACTTCTGCTACACCCGGCGTATATGCAAGGGCAAGATCGTGCCGGTTCCTGAGCGGGACTTTGGAGCGGATCTCCAGTTTCCCGTGATGCCTGGCATGCAGGGCAAGGGCATCCTTATAGATCTCATCGCTTCCCGGTGAAAATGCCATACCTGGACACTCCTTATACGTGAGAGCGCCGGCGCAGGCAATTAAGTTGCTGGTCGAAGGATACGATCCGTAAATGGTTGGGGCAGGGTTGGGAGAGGTAAGTTACATTTTTATACACGGATGGACAAAATTATACATTAAGGTATACTAAGTGGTCATTTTATCCCTGCCGTACCTATACAGGAACAACCCCGTTCCCCCGGATTAATCGTGATTACCATGAAGTCAAAAGATATTGCCATTGTCGGAATCCTGCTCGCTATCGGCGCAATCCTGCGATATTTCCTTGCGATGCTCCATACGCCACTAACGCCGAACATGATCATCGCATTCTATTGCCTCGCGATCATCCTGATTGCACCAAAGTTTTACGAAGCGATCGGCATCGGCTTTGTTGCCGGTATTCTCTCGATGCTCATCTCCGGATCGATATTTCCCCCGGCAAACCTCATCAGCGAACCCCTGGGTGCGCTGGTATGTTTTGGCGTCTACGGGCTTCTCAAGAACCGCACAAAACTCGCTCCTACCGCGACAACCTTCCTTGTGACCCTGGTGAGCGGGTTTACGTTTGCCGTGCTCGCGATTGTTGCCGTAGCCCCCCAAATCCTTTCAAAATATGCAACCCTGGATGGATTCATCATTGTGTTCGTACCGATCGTAGTTATCACTGCCATATTTAACGCGGTCATCGTCCAGATCCTCTACATCCCCTCAAGCAGGGTCCTGTCGAGAGGGCAGGAATGATCGAGCTCGAACAGATTAGTTACACCTACCCCCATACGGCCCAGAAAGCCCTGGACCACCTTTCTTTTTCCATATCGAGAGGGAAGTGTGTGCTGGTAACCGGCCCATCGGGGGCGGGAAAAACAACCCTGTGCCTCGCATCCGCAGGAATTCTTCATCACGAATACGGCGGAAAAAAAGAGGGAACGGTTACTCTTGACGGGAAGGAGGTCAGTACCTTTGGGAGCTTGTCTGAAGTGGCAAGAACCCTTGGCATAGTTTTTGACGATGCTGAAGCGCAGATGATCTTCACGACCGTTGAAGAAGAGATCCTCTCCGCGCTCGAATACCGGGGACTTGATGCAGCGGTGGTCGAGAAGCGCCTCTCCACCATCATGGAAAAAACACACCTGACGGAACTCAGGAACCGGTCCCCGCACCATCTCTCCGGCGGGCAGAAGCAGCGGGTTGCACTCGCAGCAACGCTTGCGCTCGGGAACGATATCCTGATCCTGGATGAGCCGACATCGGAGCTCGACGAGCGGGCCACATCCCGGATCGTGGAGATCCTCCGCAGCCTGAAAAATGAGGGCAGGACCATCCTGCTTGTCGAGCACAAATTCGAACATTTCCGGGATATGGTGGATATCCTCGTTGTCATGGAAAACGGCAGGATCACCGCCATGGGAAAACCGGAGGAAGTCCTCAGTGACGAGAGGATCCGAAAGATTGTTGTTGCAGATTTCTCCGGGATCCGATCAGGGACTGAGGACAAAGCTGCGGAAAATTCACCGGGCAAAAATCCGGACACAGTACCGATAATATCCGTTAAGGACCTGGTCTTTTCCTATGACAAGGTCCAGGCCCTGGATACGATTTCCCTCACGATTGCTGCCGGGGAATTTGTTGCCATTGTTGGGGAGAACGGATCGGGAAAAACAACGCTGGTCAAACATTTCAACGGGCTCCTCATGCCGAAGTCCGGGACGGTCACGATTGCCGGCAAGGATACACGAGTATCTTCAACAACGGAATTGTCCAGACAGGTAGGTCTTGTTTTCCAGAACCCGGATCATATGTTTTTTGCCGACACGGTGTACGACGAAGTGGCATTCGGATTGAAAAACCTGGGGATCACGGACATGGATGTGATCATCCGGGCAGCTCTTGAAGAGGTTAACCTGGGGCATACGAGCGCTCTCTATCCCCGCTGGCTCTCCCGGGGGGAGCGGCAGCGTCTGGCCATTGCCTGCGTTATCGCGATGCAGCCCCGTATAATCGTTCTTGATGAACCGACAACCGGTCTTGATGGGAATGAAGCCCGGCTGGTTATGGAGGTTCTCAAACGGCTCCAGCAAAAAGGTCACACGATCGTTATCATTACCCACAATCAGGAGATTGCAGGGAACTGTGCTGACCGCATTCTCCGGATGGATGGCGGCAGGATCATATCGGATACTCCTGTGAGGGACGCATAATATGGCAGAAATCCTTGCTTATGTACATAAGGACGGCTTTTTTCACCGCCTTCACCCGTTCACAAAAATTGCATTCATCCTGCTGTTTGGCCTGATGTCAATCCTGACAACAAACCTGGTATTTCTTATCGCCATGGTGCTGGTTGTTCTCGTAATCTTCTGGTGCGCAAACCTGGGAAAGGAAGTCCTTGAGCAGTTCAAACTGATCGCCATCATGAGCATCGTCCTGATCGGTATAACTATCCTGACGATGCCGAGCGGTGAGACGATCGGCCATATTATTCCATCCGCGATCCCGGTTATTGGCGGATTTGTTCCAATTACCACGGGTGCGATAGAGTTCGGCCTCGTGCTCACGTTCCGGTTCATGATCCTCATCTGTGTATTCCAGCTCTTCGTGATCTCGACACAGCCACGTGATATCGTCCAGACCATGGAACGTTTAAGAATCCCGATAGATTATACCCTGATGTTCCTGATCGCCCTCCGGTTTATTCCCACGCTCCAGATTGAAGGGAAGAGAATCCATGAAGCCCAGGTTGCAAGAGGATATAACCCCGGAGCCGGGTTCATGGGAAAACTCAGGAGCGTTGCACCGATTGTCATCCCGCTCGTTTCAAACGCACTGGCACGTGCCACCGTTCTCGGGCTGACAATCGATATCCGGGGATACCGGACCGGCATAAAAACCCGCATGAGGGAATTTGCATTCAAGCGCAGGGATTACATGACGGTATGCGCAATCGTTCTCACCGGCTGCGGATATGGAATTCTCCTGATTCAGCAGGTACTTTGAGCGAATGCTCAAAGGAAAAACTCAAGACCTTTTTTCAAAGATTCAGGCAGCACTTCGCATGATAAGAAAAGCAGTGCTGACAACAAAACGATAAGAGATTTTGAAGAAATTTAAACGCAAAAGACTATACGCCCCGGCCGGGACTTGAACCCGGGTCAAAAGATCCGCAATCTTCTAGGATGTCCACTACCCCACCGGGACGCGGGATTAATACCTGCCTTACTTAAATCGCTGTCATCGCATAAATACCCCACCGTTTTAGGGATTTTGGGCATGTAAAAAAATCAGGGTGTCGGGGTTGTTCCAATGGTGTTTGGCCCAAACTCACTTGCATATTTACATTCGGTTCTTACAAATGTTTCATTTTCCCCAAAATTCCCAACGGGTTTAACCCAGACGCCGATAACACCTGTGACATTATATCCACCAAATTCAATGAGCATGTCATCGGGTTTGGTTACTTTTATCGTCTTGTTCAGGTATTGTCCATGGTCTCTTCCAAATCCATCCTGCGTATAAATTTGTCCGCTGGTCCGGTTTCTTACGGTAACTTCCAGGTATGCAACCGGATTAAGTGTCTTATAGTTAGCAAACTCGGCTTGACCGGCGTATTTATGGTTCACGAGCCGGGTTCCGGTGATATAAAACGGATCGGTAATCGTATAATTGATATACATCGGCGGATTTTTAAGATTGAAAGTTTTGGCAGTTTTTGTAACTTCCCAGGTTGAATTTATTTTTTCGAAATAGATCAGGCACACCTGGTCCTGGCTAATCGTGGGGGTTGGCGTCCAGATGTGGTATCCTAATGTCGGCGTGACAGGAGTCTGGAATGGCGTAGCATCTGCGAGAAAATTCGCCGTGGTTGTTACAGGAGGGGTTACAACATCGGGATTATTCTGAGGATTTGTGTATTGTGACGATGAAGTCCCAGATGAAGTTTGAGGGGGGGGGGAATCTTTTGGAGGTGCTACACAACCAGCCACGATAATACAAACTACAAAGAAGATTCCGACAAGAACGCAAGGATTTGGATTTTTCATCATTTTGTGTAGGGCGTTTAATACTAATAAGTTATTATTCTTGAGACGATTTCCTGAAATTTCGTGTACGTTAACTGCACGTTTCAGATCCGGTCCGACAAACGTGTCGATTACATTATACAGAAATACGGGAGATTTTACCGGATTATATCTTTTCATAAACGTGCATTCTCATAAAAAAACGGGATATGCACTAAGCCTGCAACAAGAATGTTCATTGGGTGCAATCGATCCAAACGTTAAATCGGAAAAAACAAGTGGATACATACCTGCCATTCAACAGGAATTTCATGCGCGGATAGTTGGAGATTGGAAACGGGAACAAATAGCGGCAGGTTATTGATCGAAGATTTCTTACAGGGGCGCTCGCGCACGCAATTGAAATGTGGTAAAACCAGAATTTATTTATAAATATTCCTTAAGTATACCATACATACCAACAATACATATTTGTAGTATCTGGCCCCAACCAAAGATAGAGTTATATCTGATATTCACGTGCCCAGGTTATTCTTGAGATTCGTGGGAAAAACGACATCCAAAGTACCCCACCAATTATTCAATAACCAGATACGAGATATAGAGCAGATTATGGAGTTTAGCAAATGGCATCTATTGGAAAAATTTCCTGCATTTTATTGATTCTTTGCGTATGCCTTATCGCTCCTGTTATGGCAGGGACGAAATATACGGCGGGGAGTCCACAACTTTCGGCATATATATCCGGAGCCAATGAATTTACCCCGGGAAAAGATGTTTCCCTCACGGTAGTTGTCCAGAATACGGGCCTGAATGAATATAAATTTATAAATTCCGGCATTGTCGACCGGGACGATCTCCCCAATACGGCAAAGTTTCTCACCGTAACCCTCAACCCGGGCGATGCACCGATTGTGATAAAATCGGATCCCCAGATGGTTGGAGACCTGAAAGGGGGAAATAACGCAAATGCCATATTTACCATCAAGGTGAAAACCGATGCTCCCGCCGGGACATACCAGCTTCCCATCACCCTCAATTATACGTACCTGTACCAGGCCGACCAGTACGGGGTCGACACGATGCAATACCGGTATAAGACCGTCACTGAAGATGTTACTATACCGATAAAGATCAAGTCAGATGTCTCCATCGATGTCCTTTCAGCAACTCCCGAACACCTCAATGTCGGGACTGAAGGATACATCAATATGAAAATCAAGAATACCGGTTCAGAGTTCGGTACAAAATCGATTGTTAAGATCTTAAGAAGCGGGAACAGCCCGATTGTACCTACGGACAGCAGCGTTTACATTGGCGATTTCCCCCCGGGAAGCATCGCAGACTGCCGGTATAAAGTGGCTGTTTCTTCCGATGCACAACGCCAGACCTACCCGGTCGATGTGGTAGTGGTGTCCCAGAACAAGGAAGGGGATTTTGTTACTTCCCGCAGTGATACCGTTGGCGTTCCAGTGGGCGGTAAAATCGAGTTCGAGATCGTTTCACCCGCTCCCGAAATGAATCCCGGCAACAAAAAAGTGATAACGGTGGAATTCAAGAATACCGGCGATTCTACAGCATATAGTGCACAGGCCCGCATCAGTGCGGTCGATCCGTTTACCAGCAACGACGATGTGGCATACCTGGGCGATCTCAAGCCAGGACAGTCGGCAAAAGCTTCCTACATCGTGACGGTAGACCGTACTGCGACCATCAAAGAGTACGGGCTGGATTCGGAAATCCGGTACAGGGACGCACTTGATAACACCTACATATCGGATACCATGAAGGTCAAGATCAACGTGATGAGCCCCACCGGGATCACGACAGTAATAGCTAACCCCATTTACCTCTCCATAATTGTTGCAGCACTTATCGGAATTGTATACGCTCTATACCACTATAGGAAAAAGCAATAAGCAGATCATCTATCGGGGATTTTTCCCCCATTTTTCAGATTTTTTTGGGATTAACGATCAATTCCCGAGGGTGTATTCAAAAAATCCTTATTCTGGGTTCTGATGCCGGAATGAATGGCGGGTGTGATTATCCGGGTGATGGAGAACAAAACGCGCAATCTGGATAAGAACGAGAGTACAGGTACTTAACTTTTCATCATCAAACCTGATAGAATTTTTTTCGCCAGGCTTTGATTTTTTATTTTCAATCAAGGTTTGATTTCAAAAAGTTCATCGCGATCACGATCGCGATTGAAAATCGTTCACAGATCAATCAAACCTTGATTTTTATTTTTCAATCGAACCCTGATGAAAAAATTTTCACCAGCCTTTGATTGAAATTTTTTCAGCAGACCTTGATTGAAAAACCGGATTTTGATCGCGCTTCCGTCGTGAACGGTTTGTGTACACTTGTGCACAGGTACTTAACTTTTCATCATCAAACCCTGATGAAATTTTTTTCGCCAGACCTTGATTTTTTATTTTCAATCAAGGTTTGATTTTAAAATTTTCATCGCGATCATGATCGCGATTGAAAAATTGATTCGGATCAACCGGACCTTGATGAACATTTTTGTTCTGGGGAATACAGTAGAAACGCACATGAACGGGCATTCGCACCCGGATCATGAAGCCGCACCCGGATTTTTCGTCAGGTTCACGATTTCAGAAATTTTAAATATCGCCGGCCCAAACAGATTATGCAAATCAACTGGCGTTAGATCAAATTATCTTTAATTAAATAGTGCAAATTCTCGTGAATTCCTACGGATAATGCACAGGTCCGTTTCGCGGTTCCGGACGATACTCCAGTCCTCCGATCAACAGGAATGATATCAGGGCAAACAATGGAACGGTGCGAGACAACCAGGGAGCAGATTATGGAACTGATTCTTGATGAATATGCCCAGAAAAATGCACTCATCGATGTGAGTTCCTCAATAAAACTCATCACCGGTATCGGTGCGATCCTGGTCTGCATCTCGTCAACGAGCCCGGTTGCACCGCTCTTCATTGCTGCAAGCATGGCATTCATCACCATCATGTTTGCCAGGATTCCCGCCAGGCTCTACCTTTCGCTTCTTATGATCCCGGTCTCGTTTGCACTTTTCAGCAGCCTCATCATCCTCCTTATGAGCGGCGGGGGCGTCCCGCTGTTTTCTGCGGATATTGCCGGGGTTCCCCTGAGTATTACCACAGATTCGGCAAATCTTGCCCTGATGGTTATCACCCGGACCTTTGGGGGAATGTGTTCATTGTATTTCATCGCACTCACAACACCAATCATCGAGGTGTTTGCCGTGATGCAGCAATGCCGGCTGCCCCGGGGGCTGCTCGATCTCTCCATGCTGATCTATCACTTCATCTTTATTCTCATTGGCGAAGCGATCACCATCCATACGGCACAGGTGCTCCGCCATGGCTACGATTCATTCAGGAACTCGCTGCATTCTTTCGCCATGCTGAGTGCAATGCTTTTTATCCGGGCCTGGCAGCAGGGTGAAGAGCTCATCGTTGCCATGGATTCACGGTGTTATGACGGCCAGCTGGAACTCACGATTACAGGCAGAAGAACAGGACCACGGATCGTTACTGCGGTATTCCTGTACCTGGGGATCTGTATCTGGATCGCCTATGCCAGTGCCGCTACCCGGATATTTTAGGAGGAATAAACATGCCCCCGATTCTTGAATTCACCAATGTCCACTACGCGTATCCCAACTGCCCGTCATCCCTCAACGGTGTGAACTTTTCCATTGAAAAAGGGGCAAAAGTGGCGCTGGTCGGACCGAACGGGGCAGGAAAAACAACCCTTCTTCTCATGTGCAACGGGATCCTCCGGCCGGAAAATGGAGAGATTCGGCTTTCCGGCTCGCCATTGCGGTATGATTCCAGCAGTCTCCGGAAAACCCGGAAAAACGTTGGGCTCGTTTTCCAGAACTCCGATTCCCAGTTGTTCGCCCCGACCGTGTACCAGGATGTAGCCTTTGGCCCGGTAAACCTTGGCATGGACCGGGAGAAAATTCCTCATATGGTTGATGAGAACCTGCACGCGGTCGGCCTTGAGGGGTACGACAAGCGGCCGCCGCACCAGTTGAGCGGCGGGGAGAAGAAGAGGGCGTCCATAGCCGGCGTTCTTGTCATGGAGCCGGACGTGCTCATATTCGACGAACCCACGAGCAGCCTGGATCCTGCCGGCGCAGCAGACCTCATGGAGCTGCTGGACGACCTGAATGCGCAGGGTAAGACCATCATCATCTCGACCCACGATGTGGAGCTGGCCTACAACTGGGCAGACAATATCATCCTGATGAATAAGGGTGTCGTTATTCACCAGGGTGCTCCGGATCAGGTGTTCAACGATCCGGCACTCATTACCACGACGAATCTCCGCACGCCTGCCCTCCTGGAGATTTACACGGAACTGGTTGCCCGGAACATGCTCGAAAATACAGGGTCGCCCCGCTCAGTCCTCTCGCTCGTCAATACCCTTGAACAGAAATTCCGGCAGAATCCCCCGGTGAAAAAACAGGGTGCAATCACGGTCTGCAATGTCGACATCATACCGACGGAAAAGATCAGGGCCTGGATTGCAGAGAACCCGGATCACCGGCGCGGGGCTATGGGCACCCGGGCAAAGAAGCTTGCAGAACAGGAAACCATTACTCTTGATTTCACGTACGGGGTCATCGACAAATGCCTTCTTCGCGCCCTTATCGGGGAATCGTCCCTTATCCTGACAACAACCGGCATGGTGGATCGCGTGCAGCGCCGGGTGCTTGCCTTCGAGGAGGAGAGCAGGATCCGGGTAGCCGTGTCCCTCATGGGAGATGGCACCCCATGATGATTCCCCGGATAGTAATTGCCGGCACCCACAGCGGATGCGGGAAGACTACGGTAGCAAGCGGGATCATGGCCGCACTGACCGCCCGGGGCCTGAAGGTCCAGCCGTTCAAGGTTGGGCCGGATTTCATCGACCCGTCCCACCATACGAAAGTCTGCGGCAGGCCGTCAAGAAACCTGGACCCATTCATGATGGGCGACGCCGGGTGTTCCGGCACGTTCCTTGACGCGTCCCGGGGCGCCGATATTGCCGTCATCGAAGGAGTCATGGGGATATTCGACGGGGTGGACGGGTCAGACCTTGCCAGTACCGCCCATGTGGCCCGCATCCTGAATGCACCGGTCCTTCTTGTCGTTGATGCAAAAGGGATGTCGCGGAGCATCCACGCACTCATCCAGGGATTCCTTGCATATGACCCGACCATCACCATTGCCGGCGTCATCATAAACCGGATCGGGAGTCCCCGCCACCGGGAGATGATCGCATCATCCCTTGCCGCACCGGCCCTTGGCTGGATCCCCCGCCGCGAAAACGTTGTCGTGAAAAGCCGGCACCTGGGCCTGTTCATGGCGCATGAATCTGGGGATACCGAAAATACCGGTTCACTTATCGAAGAGTCATGCGATCTGGACGCAATTACTGCAATTGCAGGTCGGGCTCCGCCACTTTGTATCAATCGCGAAACATGCACGGAAATTCCCCGCCGTGCCCGGATCGGGGTTGCACTGGATAGTGCATTCTGTTTTTATTACCAGGATAACCTGGATCGCCTTACCCGGGCCGGGGCAGAGCTGATCTTTTTCAGCCCGGTTGAAGGCACATTGCCGGAAGCCGATGGCATCTACCTTGGCGGCGGCTATCCGGAACTGTTCCTTCCCCAGCTCGAATCCTCATCCTGCACCCCGGCGCTGCGAAAGGCCGCAGAACGCGGGGTGCCGGTCTATGCCGAATGCGGCGGGCTCATGTACCTCTGCCGGGAGATCCAGGCTGAAAAAACCTGGCGCATGGCAGGAGTACTCCCTGCGGCTGCGGAGATGACCGGGCACATACAGGCACTGGGTTATGTCAAGGGGGAGATCGTGAGCGACCGGTCGGTTTTCTCGTGTTCCCAGGTAATTGCCGGGCACGAGTTCCATTATTCCCGGGTCATTCCGGATAAGGACGCACGCTATGCGTACCGGTTATCCCGGGGCAAGGGGATCGATGCCGGGCAGGACGGGATGATCTCGTCAAACGTGCTCGGGTCCTATACCCATGCCTACTTTTCAGGAACCTTTGCAGAGGAGTTTGTCGGGGCTGCCTCCCGACATTCCCGCACCTGATTTTCCCGGATGGAATCCGGGTGCAGCCGGTTTCACAAGAAATAAAGATATTGAACGGCGAATATCACCAGAACAGGAGTCCAGTCAATGCGCAGCGATGATATCAAGACAGGGTACCAGCGGGCACCCAACCGTTCCCTCCTCCGATCGCTGGGGGTTACCGAACGCGAGATGAAACTTCCGTTCATCGGTATTGCCAATGCTTACAATACCATTGTCCCCGGGCACGTCCACCTCCAGAAACTGGGGGAGAAGGCACGGGAGGGAATTGCTGCCGCTGGCGGTGTGCCGTTTGAATTCGGCGTTATCGGCATCTGTGACGGGATCGCCATGGGACACGAGGGGATGCGGTATTCCCTCCCGTCCCGGGAAAATATTGCCGATTCCATCGAGCTGATGGTCCAGGCACACCGGTTCGACGGGCTTGTCTGTATCGGTACCTGTGACAAGATTGTGCCGGGTATGCTCATGGCGGCAGTCCGGTGCAATATCCCGACCATTGTCATCACCGGAGGTGCCATGCTCTCCGGCTACCAGGACGGAAAAGAACTCTCCCTCATCGACATATTCGAAGGCGTGGGAAAAGTTGCAGCCGGAACCATGAGCGAACCTGCGCTCTGCGAGCTGGAAGGATGCGCAATGCCCGGCTGTGGCAGCTGCCAGGGGCTCTACACGGCAAATACAATGGCCTGCATGACGGAGGCCATGGGCATGTCGCTCCCGGGATGTGCAGCAACACCAGCAGTTGATGCAGGGAAACTCCGGATCGCCCGCGAGAGCGGCGAGGCTGTGATGGCCCTTGTCCGGAACAATACCCGGCCCCGGGATATCGTCACGAGAAAAAGCCTGCATAATGCTATCCGGGCGGATATGGCGCTCGGGGGATCGACCAATACGGTCCTTCACCTGATGGCGATTGCCACGGAAGGGGAGATCCCGCTGACGCTCGAAGATTTCAACACCTTCTCCGATGCCATTCCCCACATCTGCCACATGCAGCCGTCGGGTCCGCACTCGATGCAGACGCTTCACCGGGCCGGGGGAATTCCAGCCGTGCTCCGGCAGCTGGAAAAATACCTTGAATCATCACCCACCGTAGCCGGGAAAGATATCCTCGACATTGCACGGACTGCGGTTATCAGGAATAGTTCGGTGATCAAAAGCATTGAAGCACCCGTCCATGATGCCGGGGGATTGAAAGTACTCTTCGGGTCGCTCGCCCCGGATGGCGCCGTGGTCAAATGTGCGGCAGTTCCCGAAAGCATGTGGAAGCACAAGGGACCTGCCCGGGTCTTCGATGGCGAGCAGGCTGCTATGAAGGCAATCCTCGCCCGCGAAATCCGTGAAGGGGATGTTGTCATTATCCGGTACGAAGGACCCCGGGGAGCCCCGGGAATGCCGGAGATGCTCTCCCCGACGTCGGCGCTCATGGGATTTGAGTACACGCGGGTCGTCCTTCTTACTGACGGCAGGTTCTCCGGGGGAACCCGGGGGCCGTGCATCGGCCATATCGCCCCGGAAGCTGCTGTCGGGGGACCCATCGGCCTTGTGAAAGAAGGGGATATGATCGACATCGATCTTTTCGCAAAAAAGATCGATCTCTGTGTTGATGCGGCGATCCTGACAGAACGCAGGAGTCACTGGAAACAGCCCCAGAAGATCCTGACCGGCGTCCTTGCCCGGTACGCAAAAACAGTAGAACAGGCTAACCTGGGTGCAGTCCAGCGATAATTTTTTTCTCTTTTTTAAAACCAGGCCGGATTCCGTACCGGGATCCGGTTTCAACAAGGATTTTGTGGAGAAATTTCATGTCGTCCGGCACCGGGCAAATAACCCGCTTGCCAGCAGGAATAACAACCCGTCAGGAGTAAAATAAAAAAAATGATACCAGAACCGGGTTCTGGTCATACATCCGCGATTAACTCTTTTCTTCACCAGATTCGTATACCAGCACATTGTACCGGCTGTAGAACAGGATGAACGGCACATAGAATACCAGCATCACTACGAGGCCGATAATTTCGCCGATTTCCGGTATTATGGAGAAGATGTTGAAAATAATACCGAAAATAAATCCGATAACCCCGATAACCAGGAGGGCGATGATGTAATTCAGCCAGCCGATCCTCCGGATCTGGGCAAGGATTGCAGAAAAATTAAAAGCTTCGCTGATACTCCCGGTTTTTGCGAACCGGACCCCGCCAAGGAACGAGAAGATGGATATGATGAACGCCACTATGAGGGCAACTACGATCAGGATCATCATGATTCCAGCAGCGGAAACAAATTCAGGATGGCTCATGATCCACTGGTTGGACTGGGCCTGGGACATGGACGCAAAGTCCTGGTACAAGGCACCGGTCGTAACCATTGAGGATACGAGCGGGAGGAACGCTATGATAAATATGAGGATAACCGGAGCAGCATAGATCAGTTCCACGACAAAGAGTTTGAGCCCGTCAATGAACATCGAGCACCACTCCCTGAGTTCCGGGGCAGGTTTCTCTCCCCGGAAAATCCTGACCATGTAGCCCAGGATCAGCGGGAAGATGATCAGGCTGATAATGAGCAGCAGCCAGCGGGTCCATTTCGACCAGATGCCTTCTTTTGCATAGGAAAACGATTCGTCGAGCATTACGCCAAAATCCATGTCAGTTCACCAGATGTTTTCAATGAATGTTTGTATGAAAATAAAAAGATTTGCCCACGCAAGCGATAAAAAACAAAAAATGAATTATGCCGCTGTTCCGGCACTGTCGTAGAGCAGGGTGAGATACCGTGCTTCGAACACTACCAGGAGGGGGAGCAGGATGAAAAGCAAGAGCAAGCCCACGTAGGGGATAAACATGCAGATCACTTCGACGATGCCGATAATGACGATCATAACGATCAGGGCAAGGATATAGGACACCATGCCGATCCTGCCGATGTGGGCAAAAATCGCACTGAAATTGAAGGCTTCACCGAAAGTGTTCGTGCGGGCAAAGCGGACCACGGCAGTTGCGAGAACGAGGCCGATAATGATCGAGACTACCGCGAGGATAATGACGCCAAAGAGGACGGCACCGATGAGTCCCAGGATGGCGTCGGGATTTACCTGGCTGTAGTTTTGTGCCATCACACCAGTTAAGAATGCACTTCCAAGGACAATGACTTCGATGATGATGATGGGGATTGCATAGATCAGGCCAACGATGAACAGTTTGATCCCGTCAATGAACATGCTGCCCCACTCGTTCAGCTCGGGGGCTGAGCCTGCGCCACGGTAAACCCGCATGATGTATCCCATGATGAGCGGGAAGATGATGCAGCTGATGATCAGCAGAATCCAGGTTACCCACTTTCCAACAAGACCTTCTTTTGCATACTCAAAAGAGTCTCCGACAAGTTTACCAAAATCCATGTAAAACACCACAAATCCATTTTTGCATCATTTATGGCGGGTCCTGCCACAAACGATTTAAATAACATATGACAAGTTCGCAGAATATATAATTTTCGCAGGAACCGGGCCGGAATAAGAAAATAAAAGAAAAGATCAGTGCCTGAAGTACCGAATGCCCGTAAAGACCATTGCCATGTGGAGCCGGTTTGCAGCCTCGATTACTTCCTTATCCCGGATGGATCCACCCGGCTGGACGAGCGCCGTTGCTCCCGCTGCTGCGGCAACTTCAAGCGTATCCGGGAAGGGAAGGAATGCATCGGAAGCAACGGCGGATCCTTTCAGGGAGGCACATGCTTTGTCGATGGCGATCTTCGCCGAATCGACCCGGCTCATCTGGCCGGCACCGATGCCGAGTGTCTGGTGCTGGTTGGCAAAAATGATCGTGTTGCTCTTCGTGTGCTTGCAGACTTTCCAGGCAAGCTGAAGGGCTTTCATCTCATCCGGTGTCGGGTCCCGGTCCGTGATGACTTCCCAGTGCTCCTGGTACACAGGAGTCCGCTGGACCAGCACGCCCCCGGCGATTGTCCGGATCTCATCGGCCGGGACGTTTTCTGGCAGGGTGATGACCCGCATATTCTCTTTCCGTTTCATAATCTCAAGGGCTTCCTTTGAGAACGAAGGGGCGAGAATGACTTCCACAAACGTGTTGCTTATCTCATCTGCCAGTTTTTTCGAAAGCTCGCGGTTCACGGAGACAACCGAGCCATATGCGGAAACGGGATCTACATCGCGGGCAGTCACGTACGCATCGAAGACATCCTTACCAATGGCAACACCGCAGGGATTGTTGTGTTTCACGATTACCGCGGCAGGTTCATCGAACTCCCGCATGAGCGAGACGCCGGCATTCAGGTCGAGATAATTATTGTAGGACATCTGCTTGCCCTGGAGGGGTTCGGCCCCGGCGATGCCGGATCTGCCATATACTGCTGCCTGCTGGTGGGGATTTTCACCATATCTCAGGGATCTGCCATGGGTGTACTGTACCGTGAAGGTAGTGGGGAATGGGGAGTCCAGCTGGTACAGGTGGTTGCTGATTGCCGCATCGTATGCAGCGGTCCGGGCAAATGCCTTCTTTGCAAGGACAAGCCGATCTTTTTCAGAGAATCCTTCACCACGAAGGGCGTTATGGACCCTCGGGTAATCCGTGGGGTCGACAACAACTGCAACATCCCGGTAATTTTTTGCTGCTGCACGGATCATAGCCGGTCCACCAACATCGATATATTCGATGAGCTCTTCCAGGTTCATCTTCTTCGCTGCCATCTTCTCGAACGGGTACAGGTTAACCACGAGAAGATCGATATGGTTAATACCATGCTTTGCCATCACGGCATCGTCTATCTGGCGCCGCCCGAGCAGTCCCCCGTGGACCTTGGGATGAAGGGTCTTTACCCGCCCATCCATCATCTCGGGAAAACCGGTATAACTGGAGACTTCGGTGAATTTTATGCCGGCTTCAGCCAGGCCTTTCCCGGTGCCGCCGGAACTCATGATACTGTATTTTTGTTCAATGAGTTCCTGTGCAAGCTCGATGATGCCTGTCTTGTCCCAGACAGAAAGCAGTGCCCACTTCATGGACTAGTGTATGAAGAACAGGAAAGAAAAAGGTATGCAGATACGGTATTTTTATCACTGCACGATCAGGAATCCGGTCCCGGTTATCGCACGTTCCGGGAACCAGAAAAGGATCCAGGGTATTACGTCCTCCCGGGCGGGGGTTCGTGACAATAATATTACCCCAATCTCAAAAATAGCCGGATATTGTCGGATTACCTCGCAGGACGATGTGAATGCTTATATAGAACTACAATGCAATAGATATTGGAACATCGAAGGGGATGTAAGAATGGTCGAAGCAGAAAACACTCCGGAACAGGCCGGTTCCCCGGCCTGCGAACCAGTAAAAAATCCGCCATCAGATCCGCAGTCATTGCTGGATGAACAAAAGAAAGCGTTTGCTGATCTGAACGACCAGCATCTTCGGCTGGCAGCGGATTTCGAGAATTTCCGGAGACGGACTGCCCGGGAGCGGGAATCGGTAACCGTTCTTGCAAACGAGCGGTTCGCGGTGGATCTCCTCGAGGTTGTTGACAATCTCGAACGGGCCCTCAAAGCCGACGATGCCCACTTAAGGGAAGGCATCGTCCAGATCCAGCAGCTCCTCACGTCCCAGATGGCGCGACATGGCGTTGTTGCCATCGAATCGCTGAAAAAGCAGTTCAGCCCGGCAGAACACGAAGCTATCGCCCACATCCCATCAGATGAAACCGCGGGAACCATCATCGACGAAGTTGCCCGCGGGTATCGTATGCACGACAAGATTATCAGGCACGCAAAAGTTGCAGTATCGAAAGGAAACGAAACAAAATCGGAGGTATAAATTATGGCACACGAAAAAGTTCTGGGTATCGATCTGGGAACAACATTTTCCTGCATGTCCATCATGGAAGCCGGAAAACCAATCGTTATTCCCAATTCTGAAGGCGGGCGGACAACCGCCTCCATCGTAGCATTTACAAAAGAAGGCGAGCGGCTGGTCGGGAGCCTTGCAAAGCGCCAGGCAGTAACCAACCCCCAGCGGACCATCCAGTCCATCAAGCGGAAAATGGGCACGAGCGAGAAAGTCAAGATCGACAGCAAGGAATACACGCCCCAGGAAATTTCCGCAATGATCCTGCAGAAACTCAAGGTTGATGCGGAGGCATTCCTTGGCGAGAAGATCAGCAAGGCCGTTGTTACCGTCCCGGCATACTTCAACGATGCCCAGCGGCAGGCTACCAAGGACGCAGGAAAAATCGCCGGTCTCGAAGTAATGCGGATCATCAACGAACCAACTGCAAGTGCCCTTGCCTATGGTATCGACAAGGAGAGCGATGCAACGGTTCTCGTCTACGACCTTGGCGGCGGAACCTTCGATGTCTCGATTCTCACACTCGGAGACGGTGTCTTCGAAGTCAAGTCCACGGCCGGCAACAACCATCTCGGAGGCGACGACTTCGACAAGCTGGTCCAGGACTACCTGATCGAGGAGTTCAAGAAGAAAGAAGGTGTCGACTTACGCAATGACCCGTACGCCATGCAGCGCCTGCGGGATGCATCGGAGAACGCCAAGATCGAGCTTTCCCAGCGGCAGTCCACCAACATCAACCTGCCGTACATCACCACGGATGCCAGCGGCCCGAAATTCCTGAATATCGACCTCACCCGGTCCAAGCTCGAACAGCTGATCGGCGGCCTTGTTGAATCGACCGTCGGGCCGGTAAAACAGGCACTGAGCGATGCAAAACTCGAACCCAAGGACATCGATCACGTCCTCCTTGTCGGCGGTTCGACCCGTGTACCTCTGGTTGTGGAAACAGTCAAGAAACTGCTCGGCAAGGAACCGGACAAGGGACTCAACCCCGATGAATGTGTTGCCCTCGGCGCCGGAATCCAGGGTGCGGTCCTGACCGGTGAGACCAAGGATATCGTCCTCCTGGACGTCACCCCGCTCACGCTCGGTATCGAAACCCTCGGCGGCATTGCAACCAAACTCATCGAGCGCAACACCACGATCCCGACCCGGAAAAGCCAGATCTTCTCGACCGCGGCAGACGGCCAGACCAGTGTCGAGATCCATGTAGTCCAGGGAGAGCGTGCTCTTGCCAAGGACAACTTCACGCTCGGGAAGTTCCAGCTGACCGGCATCCCGCCGGCACCCCGGGGTATTCCCCAGATCGAAGTCACCTTCGATATCGATTCGAACGGTATCATCCATGTCTCGGCAAAAGATCTCGGCAGCGGCAACCAGCAGGCAATCTCCATCAAGGGCGACAAGAAGCTCTCTGAAGAGGACATCAAGAAGATGATGGATGCGGCCAAGCAGTTCGAGGCAGAAGACAAGAAAAACCGGGAAGAGATCGAGCTCCGTAACCAGGCCGACACCGCAGTCTTCACTGCCGAGAAGATGCTCAAGGAGAGCGGCGACAAGCTGGAGCCGGCAGACAAGACGAAAATCGAGGAAAGTGCAGCAGCTGTGAAAAAGGCGCTTGAAGAGAACAACCTCGATGAGATCAAGAAGACCATGGAGTCGCTCACTGAAGCTGTATATGCTGTGACGACCAAGATTTACCAGAAAGTCCAGGCTGAACAGGCAGCAGCCCAGCAGCAGGCCGGGCCGGATGCCGGTCCCGCCGGCAGCGAGACACAGCAGGATGCCAAGACGGACGACAATGTCGTCAATGCAGATTACAAGGTAAAAGAAGAGTGAACTAACAATGGGCGCGGATTACTATGACACCCTCGGCATACCCCGAAGTGCCGATGACAAGGAGATCAAGAAAGCGTACAGGAACCTCGCCCGCAAATTCCATCCAGACGTCTGCAAAGATGCCGGTGCCGAAGAGAAGTTCAAAGAGATAAACGAGGCCTACAGCGTCCTCTCCGATGAACAGAAAAAGCGCCAGTACGACAACATGGGCCACGAGACGTTTACCAACGCCTCGAAAGGATCGTACTCCGGTGGCGGTGGAGGATACAACAGCGGGGGATTCTCCTCCGACTTCTCCGGCTTTGGGGATATCTTTGACTTCTTTGGCGGGGGCCAGCGACACTCCGGTCCCCAGCCCGGGGCAGATCTCCTCATGCGGATCCAGATACGACTGGAAGACGCCGTTGCTGGCATGGACCGGGAAATCGAGGTCATGCACACGGAGCCCTGCCCGGCCTGCAGCGGGTCCGGGAGCGAGACAAAACGGCTCAACACCTGTCCCCGCTGCGGGGGCACCGGCCAGATGCGCCAGACAGCCCAGTCCCCGTTCGGCCAGTTTGTCCGGATGACGCCCTGCACCCAGTGCGAGGGGAGAGGAAAGATCCCGGAGAAGACCTGCCGGGAATGCCGCGGATCCGGCCATACAAGGGTCAAGCGGAAAGTGTCCGTACACATCCCTGCCGGCGTTGACAGCGGTATGCGCCTTCGGATGGAGGGGTATGGCGAAGCCGGCGATTACGGGGCCCACAACGGCGACCTCTTCATCGAGATCTATGTCCAGACCCACGACCGGTTCGTACGGTCCGGGGATAACCTTGAGACCATCATCGAGATCTCCCCGGCCCAGGCAGTCCTCGGCACAACGGTCGAGGTCGAGACCATCGACAAGCGTCACATCGATCTCCATGTCCCGGCCGGCATCCAGTACGGCACGGCTCTCAAGATCCCCGGCGAAGGAATCAAGCGGCGGGGAAAACCGGGCGACCTCCTTGTACGGGTAAAGATCATCACCCCGAGATCCGTCAGCAACGAGCAGAAAGATCTCTACGTGAAGATCGCCGAACTGGAAGGCAAGAACAGTGGCGGGGGAGGATTCTTCTCCGGCATCATGGGCAACAAGAAGAAAGGCAAAAAATAATTTTTGCCCGGACCAGCACACGTTTTTGAACGCACGCAGCCAATACTATCACAATGAAGCTTCTTTTCGAGCTTTCTGGGGAGAACCCCACGCTCCCGTTTGCCGAACTCGACTGTGTCGGGACGGTTGTGGACAAGCGGCTGCAGGTCGCCGTTGCCGAATGCCCGGAACCCCGGGAGGCGGAGCGACTGGCGATGACGCAGGTGGTGCTCGAGTACCTCGGCGAATGCGAGCCTACCATCCCCGCGTTGAGATCACTCCTCCGCGACCTTGCGCTGGAAACGACCCTGACCTTTGCCGGCCGGGCAAAGAAAGTGCACGGGGGATGCCACGAGCGCAACCCCTGCTCCCAGAAAGAGTTCGAACAGCTCATCGGCACCATGATCGCGGGCCCGGTCTCCCTGAACAACCCTGAAGTGGAGTACCGGGCGATCCTCTCGGAAGATCGCTGCTATTTCGGCAGGGTGTTATATTCCATAAACCGCAGCGCCTACGATGAGCGCAATCCCGGGAAACGGGACTTTTTCCACCCGGGCGTCATGATGCCGAGGATGGCCCGGACGCTCGTAAACCTTGCCTGTGCCGGGCCGGGCGACATCCTCCTCGACCCGTTCTGCGGTACCGGGGGAATCCTGATAGAAGCCGGGCTGCTCGGTACACGGGCCCTCGGCAGCGACTTCGATCCCATGATGGTTGCCGGATGCCGGCGCAATATCCAGGACCCGGAACTCCTGCTCGCCGATGCAACTTCACTCCCGTTCGGGAACCACAGCATCGACTCCGTGGTAACGGATCTTCCGTACGGGCAATCGGTCTGCATCAAAAAAACCGACACCATGGATCAGTTATATGCCGATGCGCTGGACGAGATTTGCCGGATCCTTAAACCCGGTCGTCGGGCCGTAGTGGTCACGCACAAGGATATCTCCGGCATTGCCGCAGACCATATGACCGTGCTGCAGCGCCATGACCAGCGGGTGCACAAGAGCCTCACCCGCCGCGTGCTGGTACTGACAGGTTAGCCCGGTCCTCCGGACGCACACTTCCAACCTGAAGAATTCTTTATCTGGATCCCGTTCCAGATATATTCAGGTTGATATGAGACGCAATTTTCTCCCGTTTTTGATGCTCGCGGGTATCCTCTGCCTGGCTCTCACCAGCATGCCCGTGCTCGCTTATTCGGCCGACGCCATCAGGTACTATGACCAGGGAAATGCCCTGGTCAAGGTAAAGGATTATCCCGGGGCCATCGCGGCGTTCGACAACGCAACTTCCCGTGAACCCGGATACGTTGAAGCCTGGAACGCCAAAGCCGATGCACTCAACAAGAACAAACAGCATAATCTCGCGCTCATCGCCTCCGATACCGTGATCAGCCTCAACCCGCAGTATGTCCAGGGCTGGCTCAACCGGGGGACCATCCTGTACATGCTCGGCCGGTACGAGGACGAGCAGAAAGCCTATGATACAGCAATAGCGATCGAACCAACCAATACAACAGCCTGGTTTTTCAAGGGCTTTTCCCTTGGCGGCATGAAAAAATACGACGAGGCAATTGCTGCATTCGACAAAGTCAAATCCCTCGACCCCAGTTACCCCCGCCTGGATTATTACCGGCAGATGGCCGTGCAGATGCGGGATGACGAGTCGCCATTCTCCACAAAAAACCTGTTTTACATAATCGGGGCTGCCGTGGTGATCATCGGCGCAGCGGTATGGTATCTTGCCGTGCGGAAACAATACTGATCTTTTTTTGTTCATTTTTCCCGGCAGAGTTCCCGGTTCAGGCGGTTATCCGTGGTGGTGAACAGGATTGGGAGATTCAGCCTGCGAGGACACGGACATCTCCCGCAAAAACGAGCGGGATCCGGTTCCGGAGAGAACAATAACGGACCGCTTGTGAGTGCAGGAAATACAATCCAAGGTTTTGACCGGGCCCGTGCTTAAAAAGATAACTATAAAAAAAATTTCAGTTATCGCTTTTTTTATTTCATCTAACATTAACAATATGCTATAGTTACCGGTGAACTGAGGAAACTTCGTGGATGTGCACCGGTACGGATGATCCAGTTATAACGATGTGATATCATGAGAACCGAGAACGTTATGTTTTTTACAAACAGGGAAGAGGAGTTCATCGACCTTCTTATCAGGGTCGGGACACGAAGGAATATTGCGACAGCGCTGGTGTTCATGGCAAATGCGGACGAGGTGTCTTCGCGGGAGATCGAACGGGGAACGGATCTCCGCCAGCCGGAAGTGAGTCTTGCGATGCGATACCTGATCGACCGGGACTGGGTCATCAGCCGGGAGAACGAGACCCCGTGCAAGGGGCGTCCGCTCAAGATATTCAAGCTGGCAAAACCGATCACCGAGATCGTGAAGAGTATCGAAGATGAGAAGAGACATGAGGCGAACCAGAAGATCCAGCTCACGAAGAAACTGTTCGCGTACATCTGATTTCCTTTCTGATACCCCGTTTCATTTATTTTAAATCATGGGAAGGGCGAAGGATTTGACCGGGGTATGGAAACCCGGTCCACGGGGTCCTGCCACGCGGGATCCGGCCCGGTTCCAGACCGGAACATTTCAAACGGGTCCCGTGCTGCACTATCCTTTTCCGCTCGCTGCGGTACAGCATCCGGGAGAGTCCGCACCGGCCCCGAATCCCGCCCGGTGATCCGCTGGTTTACTTCCCGACCGATGCAGCGTTCGTTCATCCCGGGAACCGCCATCCGGGAACTACAGGGAATCCCTGAACCGGACCACCGTTCCGGGATGGCGGTTACGATTCCGGTCCGGAGAAAAGATAATCATCTCAGCGATGCATGGGAGAACATAAGACGGAAGCTCCGGATTGTGGTGAAAACAGGTGAAGCCCGTGTTCCGTGAACGGTTCTCTGCATGGATACAGAAACGATCATCCCGCGACCTTCCGGGGATCTTCCTTGCCATCCTTGCCCTGGCATTTTTTCTGGTAATTTTCAGAATCCTGAAAACGGGACTGTCCGGTCCTGAAGGATATATCCTCGCCGCAATTTTCATCGTTCTTACCCTCATGGCGGCCCGTTTTTTTTGGAAAACTCATGAGATCGAGACAGAGATGCAGCACCTGCGGGGAGTGGAGGACGAGCTGCGGACGAGCCGGGCCCAGTACCGGCAGCTTGTCGAGAATATCCGCGAGGTTATCCTCACGCTGGATCTCTCGGGAACCATCACCTACATCAGCCCCGTTGTCCAGCAGCTTTTCGGCTATTCTGTGGAGGAAGTTGTTGGCCGGCATTTCATGCAGTTCATCCATCCGGAAGATGTTCCGCTCGTCACCGAAGGGTTCCGGCGCAGGATGACCGGCGAGTTCGGCCCGAACGAATTCCGGCTTTTCACAAAAGACGGCCGTGAACAATATGTCGTCACCACCCAGACGCCAGTCATGAAAGACGGCGTAATCACCGGCTTCAACTATACCCTGTCGGATGTCACCGACCGCAGGGAGGCAGAGAATGCACTCCGCGAGAGCGAGAATCGGTACCGCCTGCTCGTGGATAATACCGATACGGGTTTCGTAGTAATCGATGAGCGGGGAATTGTCATCGAAGCAAACGAGCCGTACGTGCGCCTGGTCGGTGCAGAAAAACGAGAGGATATCATCGGCCGGCCGATAACTGAGTGGACTGCTGCAGAAGAGCGGGATCGCACGGTAAAAAGCATAGAAGCCTGTACTCGGCTGGGCTTTATCCAGGATTTCGAGACGGTTTACCAGCACCGGGACGGGACGCACATCCACGTTATCATCAATGCCACGACCCATGAAACTCCCGGTGGGAAACGCATCGTCTCGTTCTGCCGCAACATATCCGGGCGCAAGGATGCAGAAGAGACCCTCCAGGATTTCAATAAAAAATTACAACGGGGAATCGAGGAAAAAACGTCAACACTCTGCGAGAGCGAGCAAAAGTATCGCATGCTCTTTGAGTCTTCGCAGGACGCCATCATGACCATTGAGCCGCCGGACTGGCATTTCACTTCCGGCAATCCCGCCACCATTGCAATGTTCCGCGCAAAAGATGAGGCCGCGTTTACATCGAGAACCCCATGGGACTTCTCGCCGGAATTCCAGCCGGACGGGCAGCCGTCAAAAGAGAAGGCACGGGCAAAGATCGAAACTGCGGCCCGGGAAGGATTCCATTTCTTCGAGTGGACCCACAAGCGCCTGGATGGCGAGGAGTTCCCGGCAACGGTCCTCCTGACAAGGTTTGAACAGAAAGGAAAAATCATCGTCCAGGCCACGGTGCGGGACATCACCGACCAGAAGCAGGTTGAGGAAACATTAAAAGAAAGCGAAGAGCGGGTAAAAAAGAAACTCGACGCTCTTCTTTCCCCTACCGGAGATATCGGCACACTGGATCTTGCCGATGTCGTTGATATCCCGGCACTCCGGTCGATGCTGAATGATTTCTTCTCCCTCACGCAGATCGGTGTTTCCATTCTTGACCGTGACGGAAATGTCCTCATCGGATTAGGCTGGCAGGATATCTGCACAAAGTTCCACCGGGTCAATCCTGAAACAACCAAAAACTGCCTGGAGAGCGATACCATCCTCTCTTCCGGCGTTGCACCGGGAACAGTCCGGATCTATAAGTGCAAAAACAACATGTGGGACCAGGTAACTCCTATTATGGTAGCGGGAAACCACGTCGGCAACCTGTTCTCCGGACAGTACTTCTTTGACGATGAGGCCGTGGATCATGAACTCTTCCGCGCCCAGGCTAAAAAGGACGGGTTTGACGAGGCAGAATACCTTGCCGCACTGGACCGGGCCCCCCGCTGGAACAGGAAAAATATCGAAACGGCCATGCACTTTTTTTCAAAACTTACCCAGATGGTCTCATCATTAAGTTACACCAATATCCAGATGGCTCGCACGGTGACAGATCGCGATCACCTGCTCAACTCGATCAGCGAAAGCGAACGCAAATACCGCACACTTGTCGAGAATATTCCCGAGAAGATCTTTGTCAAGGATGCAACGCTTGCCTATGTCTCGTGCAACGAGCATTATGCCCGCGATCTCGGCATCGCATCCGATGCGATTGCGGGAAAGACCGATTGCGACTTCTATCCCCGGGACCTTGCGGAGAAGTATCGTGCATCCGACCGATCGATCATGGAATCCGGCGCCACCAGCATGGTTGAAGAGCGGTATGCCGCCCAGGGAACGGAATCCTGGGTATCAACGATAAAAACACCGGTGAAAGACGAGGCCGGAAATGTCATTGGTATCCTTGGTATCTTCCACGATATCACTGAACGCAGGAATGCGGAAGAGAAGGTTGTCGCGTCGCTCAATGAGAAGATCCTCCTGCTCCGCGAGATCCACCACCGGGTCAAGAACAACCTCCAGATCATCATCAGTCTCGTCAACCTCCAGATGCGCCAGATCGATGACAAGCGGTTGAAACAGGTTATGGCAGAAACCCAGAACCGGGTGCGGGCGATGGCGCTCGTCCATGAAAAACTATACCAGTCCGAAGATATCTCCCGCATTGATCTCGCCAACTACACCCGGTACCTGGTAACCCACCTCTTCACGTTCTATGGTGTTGATTCCCGGCAGATTGTCCTGACCCTTGATATTAAGGAGGTCATGCTCGATATCAACACGGCAATCCCGCTGGGCTTAATCATCAACGAGCTGGCGAGCAATGCGTTGAAACATGCGTTCCCCAATGGACGGACGGGAGCGCTGTCTGTTACGGTGCTGGAAGATGAGAAGACGTTCAGTCTTACGGTAACGGATGATGGCGTGGGATTGCCGGAGGATTTCGACTGGCGGAATACGGAATCGCTGGGACTTCGGCTGGTAATCTCGCTCGTTGAACAGCTGGATGGCACCATCTGTCTTGACAAGACCAGAGGTACTGCGTTCACGATCACCATCCCGAGAAAGAGATGAGCCGGGTAGCCGTCCCCTCCGGCACCCGCGTTGGGTTTTTTCCGTGCAGTCCGGCTCCCTGTTTTTCAACCGGGCCTTACCGGAAATTTTTTTCATCACGAACATGATCGCGATGGAAAACCGGATCCTGATCAACCGGATCTTGCCGAAAAAAATTATCCGGACCGTGCCGGATAATTTTTCCGGCAACACTTTCGTTCAGATCCGACCGCCCCGGACAGATCTCATCCCTGAGGAAGAGCTACGGACCGCACAGTTTTCCGACGGAGAAATACGCTCTCCGACGTGAACCCAACCCCCAAAACAGGCCTTCCTTTCATTTTCCGCTACACCAGCCTGTTTTTCCTGAGAACGGCCATTGTATTAGTGCTATGAAGGCCATTTTTGGCGCACGGTTTATACCGAAATATGGCAATCAGGGAGCATTTTGAACGTATCCGAAAACTACTATGTCATTTTTTCACAGTACTATGTCGTACGTTCAGCTGAAATGGGTAATCCGGGGTCATTTTGACCTCTGTTGAAGGGCCCGGGGTTAAGGTCTCCAGGAGAGCAGTTCTCCGACGGAGAGGGTGTTTTGGGAATGTGCAGACCGATTCCGATACAGGAACTGAATCAATAAAAATAGTTCACCATAGAAATTCAGAACAGGCATGAATGCCGATGTTCACAAAAAAGAATGGCCGCTGAATGGTGAACATGGCCCGGGCCCGGTAGCAAACCTGTTTTTGGAAAAAGGAACCGGATAAAAAAGATCGTCTAGCGCCGGACGCAGAAATATCCGCCCCGGAGGTGGTGCTTTGTGAAGAGCTCACAGGCCGGGCAGAAGCAGCCGATTATCTTCATTGACGTGGCCGATGACTGTCCGCGTGCGCAGAAGAGTTCGGTGGGCTGGAACTTTTCAAGGGAGTGATGCTTATAGTTCTGGCAGTTTGGGCAGTACTTCCGGCAGAGCTGCCGGTTCTCTTCGTTATCTTCGACAATCGGTTTACTTGAGTCAATCATGAAAAAAAAGGTATGCAATACTTGGTAATAGATCTTTTTAATTGAGTTTCCCGTTTTACCGGAAACAGGCCGGTCAGCTCAGTACCATCCCTGCCTTCTCCCGTCTCCCCATGGCAGGGATCGGCAACCGGGTAAGTTCCGGTAATACCGGGAGAGCGTATGAACAATAATCCTGATGGTTTCGACAGAACAAAAAAAGGCTAGTGCGTAACGCAGAAGTACCCGACCCGGAGATGGTGCTTTGCGAAGAGCTCGCAGGCCACACAGAAACACCGGATCTCTTTTTTATCCGGGCATGAGGAATTTCCGCGTGTGCAGAAGAGCTCGGTGGGCTGGTATTTTTCAAGGGTGTGAGCCTTGTAGTTCGGGCATATTATGCAGTACTTCCGGCATATCTCCCGGTTCTCTTCGGTATCCTCTACAATATTTTTAGGGGGGTTAATCATAATGAGTGATGTGTGCGATTGTGGATAATAGGTTTCTTGTGGAGTGGTTCAGGTTATCCGGAAAACTATCAGGGCCGTTCATTCCCCCCGGCCCCGCCCGGCCTCCACTCATAACCGGGATAAAAGGCCCCGTATTTTCCCATACGAACTGGTACGCAGCATGGAGCTTCCTTCAGAAGAATGGGTAAACCGGCTGATGAAGAACTGGCCAACCCTAAAAAGCGTGATATGGTGCAACAGACCGAATCGGCAAAACCAAATACGGCCATAAATAAATCAGAATGGTGCTCCTCTTTCTCGACACGGAAACCACCGGCCTCCCACGGTCCGCCCAAAACGATATCGAAAAGTGGCCCCGGGTAGTCCAGCTGGCCTGGGCCTTATACGATACAGATGGAAACCGCGAAACGCTGAACAGTGTTATCATTTACCCCACGGATTTTACAATTCCCATGGACTCCGCGAGAATCCACGGCATCACGACCGACCGGGCGAAAAAGGAAGGCACCTCGCTCCATAAGGTGCTCTCGCAGTTCAATGCCGACGTGGAAAAGGCAACGACGGTCATTGCCCATAACCTCGCGTTCGATCTGCCCATCATAACCACTGAATTCCTGCGGTGCGGGCTTGAAACGAATCTTACGAAAAAACAACAATTCTGCACCATGAAAACGCCGCAGATTATCTCGTGGTGCAAGCTTCCGGCAAAGTCCGGCCGGGGATACAAATGGCCAACGCTGAACGAGCTGCACCTCCAGTTGTTCGAGACGGAATTTGCAGGCAGCCATAACGCAGGTGCCGATGTGGAAGCCTGTGCCCGATGCTATTTCGAGTTACAGAAGAGGAGCATTATCGGCTAGGGGCATCGTGATGCAAACGACCGGTTCCGCCGGTCTTCGGGTCTCATGGTTACGTGTAGCAGTTCAACGGCTCTCATGACATCACTCCCCCGGCAAAAAAGAGCTCCCGTGATAGTACAGGACGGGATCCGCCGGGACATCATTTCACTATCATGATCAGATCGCCATCAGCAGTGATGTTATATCTCTCGGAAAGGGTTGCGTCGTCCCAGGCGCTTGCCCTGCCAAAGACAAGGGCAATTTTTTCACGGATCCTTGATAGTTTCTCGCCATCGTAGTTCACGACAGGAGGATCTATTGCCCCGGTACCCCGGGGTCTGTGCAGGCATTCCATGATCCACCTTCGCAGGATCGCGTAAATAAACCGTTGCGTGGGGGGCGTGAAAGTGAACGGCACCGTACCTTCCACGGGTATGCTGACCACCGTTCCGGGATCATCGCAGGCCGGTGATCGGCCGAAGCCAATCCCCATTGCAACCAATAAGGCCGGGCCTTTTTTTTATCATGCCGTTGCCAAATCCGGAAAAACATAAATACCTCCGTTCTCTACTAATGCCCATGCGTGAGCAGAAAAGCAGCATACGGCAGATACTGCGGCAGCGTAAGGATGCCATGGAACCGGAAGACCGGCAAAAGAAGAGCACGATCATCTGCCGCCACCTCATGACCATTATCGGGGATCACGAGACCGTAATGGCCTATACTTCCAAGGAGAAGGAGGTCAACACGGTGCCGATCATCACCGCCCTGCTTGCACGAAGCAACCCGGTCATCGTACCTATCATCGTCAAAGAGGACGTGAGCCTCCGGCTCTCGTACCTGCGGGACATGGCGGCCCTTGTCCCGAGCACGTTCGGCGTCCCCGAGCCTATCGGCAGCGAGATCCCGGCCCGGGGCGATGAGGTGGATACGATCCTCCTCCCGATGCTCGGCTTTGACCGGACCGGCGGGAGGATCGGGTACGGTGCCGGGTATTACGACCGGTTCCTGGAAAGATATCCCGGTCTTCGCAAGATCGGCATCGCGTTTGCCTGCCAGGAGATCGATGCCCTCCCGCTGGACCCGACCGATGTCCGCATGGATCATATTATCACCGAGGAAGGTATCGTATATCCCTGAGGAATGAGGGCATAATGGAGATCAACGGTACAGAGATCCTGGATACATTTGCCGAAGCATTCCCGGTCTGGATTTCACGGGTCATCATAACGGCTGAAACAAAGGAGTGGGCGCAGGTCGCAGCCGCAACAGCAACCGGTTTTGCCACATCCAAGATCGCCTGCCCCTGCGAAGCGGGAATCGAGTGCGATGTTCCCGTAGGGGAGACGCCGGACGGGAGACCCGGCGTCTCGATCCTGATCTGCGCAGAGAAGAAGAACATGAAAGCCAATGTTGCGGTCCGGGTCTCGCAGTGCGTGCTCCCGGCGCCAACAGCGAGCGCATTCGACGGCCTGCCGGATGCAGCCTCCCGGTTTGCGATCCGTATGCACTATTTCGGGGACCGGTACGAGGAGCGGTGCATTGTTGGCGGACGGCACTGCTGGAAGATCCCGGTGATGGAAGGCGAGTACGTGGGCGAGGAGCACTTTGGCACCGCCAAGGGAATTGCCGGGGGAAATTTCCTCATCATGGGAAAAGACCGATCGTCCGCCCTCGCAGCAGCGGTTGCAGGCGCCGGTGCCATTACGGGCACGAAGGGGATCATCACGAGTTTTGCCGGGGGAATCGTGAAGAGCGGCTCAAAGGTTGCAAGCAAAAATTACCGCTTCCCCATGCCGGCGAGCACCAACCATATGTTCTGCCCGACCCTAAGGGGAACAATTGCCGACTCGCTTGTTCCCGAGGGGGTAGGTTCAATTTACGAGATCGTCATGAACGGAACAAACGAGGCTGCGATACAATCGGCTATGAAGGCCGGTATCCTTGCCGTAGCAGAGACCGGGAAGGCAAGCCATATCGGGGCATCGAATTTCGACGGGAAACTCGGGCCGCACCGGTTCTCCCTGCACGAACTGTTCCGGTAAGGGCTGCGGGAACAACCGATCCTCCCCGGCTCAACCACGGCCCGGCCGGGCCTGGGTTTATGTCTGCACCGTGTAGCCTGCCGCTACCAGTACCCGGGCGAGCCGTTCATCCCAGGCGGCATCGTCCGGTTCGGCGATGTTGTTGATCTCCTCTTCAAAGAGCCGTGTCAGCCGCTCATCTTCCGATGCAAAGAATCTCTGGCACATGATCCGCCCGGCCCGCTTTCCCTCCGCGTCAAGGATCAGGATGCGCCAGCAGCCATAGTCCCGGCAGATCTCCGGGCGGGTCAGGTGGACCGTGCAGTAGCCTTTCGCAGCATTCCGGTCAAACCGGAAGAACGGGCAGGCTTCGGGGCGTTCGGCAAAGATACTCCGGTCGCGGAACAGCACAATCTTGTCCGGGTCAACCACAACCGTGTTTTTTTCACCGGTGTACTCGTTGTTGACAAGGTACCGGTAGTTCCCGTAATCCTCCCGTATGGTATGGACGAGGCCGAGATGGCTGCAACATTCCCCGCACTGGCTGCATTCAAACGGTATCTGAGACCCCCCGGATGGATACCGGATATTATCGTACCGGCTCTTAACCGTACCGTAACATGACCGGGCCGTACCTGGGGCGGGGGTATCATAAAGCCCGGATCGTAAACCGGCACGCTCCCCGATGACCCAGCCAGTCCCCCGTACCGGATACTGCGTCACGTGGTGATTTTTGCGATATCCGGGCAACCTATCATAAAGGTTGTCCATTAGTCTTATGGTCCGGGGAACGTCATAGAAAGAAGATGGTCGATAAAAAGTACGAATCATTGAAGATCGAAAACATCGTTGCATCCGGTGTCATCGCAGAGTCCATAGATCTGGTGGAATTTTCAGATAAGGTCGAGAACTGCGAGCTTAACAAGAAACGGTTTCCCGGTGCAGTCTATCGTATCGCGGATCCCAAGATCGCGTGCCTCATCTTCTCATCGGGCAAGATCGTAATCACCGGCGTCCGGAACGATAAGGCACTCGCAGACGGGCTTGCAATTGTCCTCAAGTCGTTGAAAGGTGCGGGAATCGAACCTCTCAAAGTGCCCCGGATTGCGATCACCAACATGGTCTGTTCGTACAATCTCGACAGGTACATCAATCTCAACAAGCTGGCGGTCACGCTCAATGTCGAGAATGTCGAGTACGAACCCGAACAGTTCCCCGGTCTCGTTTACCGGATCAAAGAACCCAAGATCGTTGTTCTTATCTTCTCCTCCGGGAAGATCATTCTCACGGGTGGAAAGACCCTTGACGATGTCAAGCTGGGCCTCGACGTCCTTGAAAAGAAGCTTGAAAGCCTGAGATAAAACAAGACTATTCCCCTTTTTTTCTTACGCTCCGGCAGGATGCCCCCGTTACCGGGACACGGCTGCATCGCCACCCGGGACCGGCCGGTACCCGGCAGGCCGGGAAAAATAATCCATTGTACCCGGGCAGCGCGGGAACCCAGCCGGTGGTACAGCCACGGCCACCAGATCGGTTATAAGAACCATTAACTCTCCAGCGCACTTTTAAAAGAGTGGTGATACCTGTGGAAAGACAGTCCGTTAAATCCCGAATTCTGCGCTCTGTTGGCTATGATGACAGCACAAAGATCATGGAGATAGAATTTCAGACAGGACTTGTTTACCAGTACCTGGCAGTCCCCCCAAAAGTGCACGCGGATCTCATGCATTCCGGGGAGATCGGAAAATACTTTTCCGAGAAGGTCCGGCCCAAGTTCCAGACAAAACAGGTTGTCGTATAAACCATCTCCACCAGGATTCCCGCATAACGGGTACGTTTCCTGAGAAAAAAGGAAAAAACCTTACCGGCTTTTTTCCCGGACATTTTTTGACAAGCTTTGCGTAGTTAATATTTTTTACCGGCCCGGTCCGGGAACCACCCGGCCAGGGCGGGCATCCTTTGCCGGTTCAGATGATACTTAAGGATTTTACCGGTAGTTTCTTTTTTGCGAGCCAGAAACAGAGGACCAGGCGTAGCGACATGGAGGCGAGCATTCCCATGCATACCCCAAGCAGCCCGTAATAATAACACAGGAGCGACCCGAGGCCGATCAGGGTTATGATTTCTGCAATAATAAAGAGGGTAACCTGGTTTTCATATCCCGTATACGTCAGCAGCTGGTCCGGTAGGTCACCAATGGCGTTGAGGGTGACGGCGATAACGGAAACAACAAGAGGCAGGCTTGCAGCCACATAGCCCGGCCCGAAAATGCCAAGGATCTGCTCCCGGAAGATAATGATGAGCGCTGCCAGTGCAACCGCAATTGCTACATTGAAAAGGTTGGTATTATTGATCTTTTTCTGGAGCTCGGCCTGCTGATCCGCTGTTCCGAACATCTTGCCGATATGGGGGATCACGTACTTTGACGTGGCGCTGGGAAAGATAAAGAAAAATTCCGTAATGGAAAGGATCGCCACGTACAGTCCCACCATCTCCTCGTTGCTGCCGATTCCTTCCACAACATACAGGTCCAGGTATCCCCCGAGGGCATAGATCGTGCCGAGAATCACGAGACCTGCGGCATCCTTGTACCATACCCTGGCATCCTCAGTGGATATACGGGCTTTGAGGGCGGTCGAGACCTTCTCTAAAATATTCTTCTTCCCGAGGATGAAGGGAAGCAGCCCGAGAACGATAACTAAGAGCGATACCAGGATCCAGGCCGCGAGAATGATATCGTTGGTGAAGGAGTCGCTGACATAATACACGACCGTGAGTGCAACAACGATCAATACCCCGTACCGGATAACAACATCGATGAACGTGGATACGACAACGCGATCTTCCCCGAGGAGGTAGTCGATGATAAGGAGGGCGATGGCGGCAACCGGGGCCATGAGGAGGAAATACATCGCCATGTGGTAATACAAAAGATTTGCAAGGCTGCCATTGAAAAAGATGAAAACCGCTGCTGCAATAACAAGGTAATAGACCAGGAATCCCAGGAGAACCAGTTTGATATTCCATTTGATGAACGCATGGAGTTTTTCCGTTTCGCCGTTCTCCCTGTAGAGGGGCACGTATTTTCGCACGGTATCGTTCGTGCCGAGAAGGAGCAGCGTGGTAAGGCCGGTGAGCACTCCGATGGCAACACCGTAATCCCCGAACATCTGCATGCTCATGTGGTGGGCAAGAATAACATTCAGGGCGTATCGCATGAGGTACGATACCAGGCCCAGAACGAACAGAATCAATACCATCAGCATAGGGAAATCTCCCCCGGGAATACAGGGCTCACAGTAACAGACCGGCTCATTATTCTGCCTCGCAGGAACAATCTGGTTAATCCTCTCCGTTCTTTGCGGATGACCGGTACCGGGCCTTTCAGCGATGCCAGAACCCGTTTCGGATATTGGTTATGTGGGAAGGATTATTGTCTGGTACCTATTTTGGATATGACATTTAATACTTGTTATCCCACCGGAAAACGAAGCAACCAATTGACCTTTCCCGGCCTGATCGCCATAATCCCCAACCGGTTCGCCACTCATGCAACCATCACCCGGGACGCGTGACGACCCGTTGCCCCATGGCCGATCTCACAAGGTCAACGGGTATCCAATCTACATCCCGGGACTCATCCGCCTGCCCGGATTGTTCCGGACCAGAAGAACGGCACAACCAATGATGGCTATCCCGAGGATGAGGAACAGCGCGGTCGTACCCGGGTTGCCGAGATTTCCCCCGGAAAGGCCGAGAAGCACCGGGCCGGCAAATGAACCGACCGAAGCAATCGCATTGACAAGGGCTACCCCCGAAGCCCGGAGGCCGGGTGACAAACCTTCCAGGACGAGGACAAAGAACGGGGCATACGCTGCATACGCGGCTGCGATTGCGCCTGACATGAGGATAAAACCGGTAAGGGCGGTGTGGGGAACGGATAACAGGATCAGGAAGATCGCTGCCACAGTTAAGGGAACTGCCACGTGCCACCGGCGCTCGCCGGACTTGTCGGAGCGGCGCGACCAGAGGTACATCACGACAGCGGAAAGGGCGTACGGGATCATCACCAGCAGCCCGGTATCGGAATACGAGCGGGAGAGCCCGGAGGTATTCACAATCTGGGGGATCCAGAATAGGAGGCTCGTGAGAAAGAGCCCTACAAGGAACCCGCAGGTACAGAGCAGCAGGATCCCGGGCGTTGCAACGAGCTGCCGGAACGGGATGGCACGCGGGGTCTCTTTCTGCACCCGGCTCTCCTCAAGCCGGGTCGCAAGCCAGGATCGTTCGGGTTCCTGGAGCCATCTGGCATCTTTTGGGGAATCCTGAAGGTAAACGAGGATGGCAATCCCGAAGATTACCGCTGGAATGCCTTCGAGCATAAAGAGCCAGCGCCAGGAAGCAAGGCCGGCCCAGGCCGCGTGGGAGAGAATAAAGGTGGAGACTGGCGACGCTATCACCATCGCAAGGGGGATTGCAACAAAGAAGACGGAGAGCGCCTGCGAGATCCGGTTCTTCCGGAACCAGAACGTGAGGTACAGCATGATACCCGGGGTGAACCCGGCCTCCGCTGCCCCCAGGAGAAAGCGGAGGATCGCGAGTTCGACCGGTGTCTGGACGAATGCTATCAGTATGGTGATGATCCCCCAGCTTATCATTATCCGGGTGAGCCAGATCCGGGCCCCTGTCCTGACGAGAAACTGGTTGCTTGGCACTTCGAAGATAACGTAACTGATAAAGAATATACCCGAGAGGAACCCGAAGAAGGCGGGATCGATACCGAGATCCGCGTTCATGGTCAGCGCAGCATAGCCGATATTGACCCGGTCGAGGATGCAGATCACGAACAGGATGACCACGAACGGGATGATGTGCCACCAGACCTTCCGGTCAATGGCAGCCTCGTCAATATCCACTATGGGCGGTACTCCACGGTACATGTCGCTGTTCTGGTCTGGCATGGGATCTTTTCTCCGAAATCGTTCCGGATAATTACATAAGTCTGATCGCGGGAACTACCGGGTCTTTTTCCCAAACGATCCTTTGTGATCCTGTGTTTATCTTCAGGCTTAAAAGCCCCTGCTTTTTGTAAGCCTGTCACCTCTTGTGCACCGGCTCCCGCAACCGTATTGGGATCCGTACTTGCAATGGGGGTGGATTCTTCGCGGGGTTCGGGCAACCTGCGGATCCCATTAAGTATTCAGGTTGTGGACCCGGCAAATGCCGCTGTTCCCGTCAGACTTTTCACAGACGGGGTGATGTTGATATCGAGATACCGGCGCGTCTCCTTTGTGTAATTCGGCCAGGTGACATTCATCCCACCGTTTGGGTTCCCCGTCTTTGCAAACCGTGTCCAGAGATCCACGACATTGGCTGCCACTGCCGGGTCAGATGGTATCCCGGGAACGCCGAACAACAACAAGGTCTCGCTCCCATGGAACGCCCCGTAAGGCTGCCCGGGCAGGATATACGAGTACCGGTACACGTACGTGTCAAGGCTGATCGCTCCCATCGAATCCGCTGCAAACTCAACCGAATCGGAGAAGTCGTAGTCCGTCATGATCTGCGCGAGGCGGAGCTGGACTTCGGCAGTCGAGTTTGCAGGGTACCTGGCGAACACAAGATCGGCATCCTTCCCGAACCGGCTCTTCAGGAATGAAGTGTACTCCGGAACCGTCATGTTGGCGTTTGCGGAGAGCGTGGTCCCGTCATTGGCATTGTTCCCGATCATCAGGGGGACCGGGTTCTCCCGGTGGTTCATGTACAGGTTGTCCATGGTGTCCGGGAGGATCCACCCGTCGATGGTTGGCTCGAATCCGACCGTATGGGTCCCCCAGAACGAGGAGGACGGCGATGGCGTTGCATTGATCAGGTCTTTAGGACTTACCTGCCGCATCCGGGCAATCGCATCCGGGCCGGAGTACCCGAGGCGCTCCGCGAACTCCTGCCCGAAGAGTTCGGCATCGGCTTTCGAATGGGTGGCGTTGATGATCGCCCCGTGTGCCCAGAACGGGCCGCTCTCGACAATGCCCTGCCGGTAAAGGCCCTTGCTCGTCGGGCTCGCAATGTGGACAAGCACGCTCTCTGCTCCTGCTGACTGCCCGAAGATGGTCACCCGGGACGGGTCGCCACCGAATGCCCCGATGTTTTTCTGGACCCAGGCCAGAGCCGCCTGCTGGTCCATAATGCCGTAATTACCCGAGACATTGTGCGATGACTCCTGGTCCAGCTGGGGATGGGCAAGGAACCCGAGAGCCCCGAGCCGGTAATTGGGTGTGACAACGATGACACCTTTTTGTGCAAGGGTTGTCCCGTTATATGCCGGCATGGAGGAGGCCACATCCTTGAATCCCCCGCCATAGAAAAAGACCATGACCGGCAGTTTCTCGTCAGCACTCTTCGCCGGGGTCCAGACATTGAGATACAGGCAGTCCTCGCTCATATTCAGGGAAGATGAACCCGGCTGGGGGCAGGTTGCCGAATACTGCTTTGTCTCCTTTATGCCGGTCCATGGCTGTACCGGTGCAGGGGGTCTCCAGCGCAGATCCCCGGTCGGGGGAGACGCAAACGGGATCCCGTAATAGACCCGGATGCCCTCCTGGTTTATCCCTGAAACGGAGCCGGCGTCGGTCTTCACGACCGTTGTGCCCGGTTCTTTCTGGGTACACCCGGCAAGAAAGGAAAATCCGATGATTACCAAACAGATTATCAGGACATATCCCGTCAGATTATTTTTTGTGTGCATACGATTGCCTCCCTCTCGTTTTCCGATGGAAAAACCTGGTAATCACAGGAACACTTTTCATGAATCCTCCTTTTTCCCGTTGACCAGAAAATTCGCCGGAGATTTTTTTGAGAATATAACGCTCCGGTGCATTAACACTTTGTATCTGCCGGTGTCGGATACCGGTATTTCACCAGTATAAACGAAAAGTGTCCGGTATTTTTTAGAATGATTCCGGAGTATCCCCCGGCTGCCTGATCACAACCGGCAATATCCGTATCGATACGCCGGGTATGGAATATCTCCGGCCCAGAACCGGGTCGCACTATCCGGATTGCCCGGTTCGCTATCTGAAAAAAAGAATATGAATAATCCCTGTTTTCCGGATGCCCAACACTTAACCGATCGGTGCTACCGTCCTGCCGTAGATATCATTGAGAACCGGTGCAAGGGCGGTGTAAATTGAAGCAAGACCGCTGATTATCCCGATGTACCCGGCAAGTACGGTAAACATTACCGTTCCTGTTGCGGCACCGGCGGCTTCAAGGAAGAAGACAAGTGCAAGCGTCCCGAGGACAAATGCGAGGGCACGTGACATCTTTAACGATCCAATAACCATGAAGATCGTAAAAAGACCCCAGAGTGCGAGATAGGCAGCCATTGCACCGGCGCCGCCGGTATCCTTGGCAAGCCCGAGTGCCGGGAGGAGGAGGAGTGCTGCGAATGAGAACCAGAAGAGGCCATACGAACCATAGGCCGCGAGGCCATAGGTATTGCCTTTCTTCCATTCCATAAGCCCTGCGGTGAACATGGCAACGCCTCCCATGAAGATTGCCATGGCAATGATCATGGACCCGGCCTGGATAAGTCCCGCATTGGCCAAGCCCACGAGTACTCCCGGCATACCGTAGCCAAGAAGCCCGAGCGCCCCGGCTCCACCGGTAATATCCTTGATCTCAACAATTGAACACTTGGTACTGGTTGTTTCTGTCATTATCAATCAAACCTGAATGAATGTTACAGCCTTTTTTTTAATGATATATATGGAAGATCTTTACCTTCCACCCGAAATTTCTAAAAAACATGAATTTCCCTAAAAAAACCGGAATAATCACACCCCAGCTGCATTTTTTATCAATTTTCAGGTTCCGGCTAGATGGAATGGATGGATCAATCGACCGTGTCCTGACATTTTTAAAATCGGATTACCGGAAAAACCGCGGGAAAATTTTAGTCAGCCCGGACCCGCATACGCCTAGGAATCCCGGTCAGTTACCGGTCCCCATACCGGGGACCGGGTAGCGGCAGGATGTTTTTGGCCCCGAGGATACAGCCACCGGTGAGCCTTACGGAAAGCAGAATACTGCTGATGTGAATTTTCCATCACATTGCCGGATGGCTGGGTGCATGAACCATTATCTCTTTTTATGATCGGCATTCTGGTTTTTCACGCCCTCCACCCCGGTTCCCGACCCCTATGCAGCTGGATTCAAGCCATCCGTTCTCTGTCAAGGCGCCAACCATACTCCTGCGGTGAAAGAAATACCGAACATTAATCTTCATGGAAAATAGAAACCCGGTAATGAACGCTCCCCGGTTGTCAGGAAAAGAGAAGGTAGTTCAGATTGCAAAAGGGTTGTTTATCCCCGGTGCCATCATGTTCATTCTCGGCCTGGCGCAAAACCTGTCGGGTATGAATGGCCTTGCGGCTACCGTTACCGGGATTATCATCATGGCGTTTTGCCTTATTGCGATGAGGAAACCGGCATATATCCTGCTGCTCATCGGCTGCTGACCGCACCGTAACGGTGTCGCTACGGGTAAACGCCCCCGGGGTCTCCGGCAGCCCCGGGGGAATCCCGCCCGGAAGATCCCTGGCGGTTCCGGTGTCGCACGTACCGGGGAAAAATCAGAGAGGCCAGCGGCATTTCCGGTCGGCTTTTTTGAGTGCCAGGCACCGGTTGAAGTATGTCTCACCCCAGTTCCACGGCTGGTACGTGCAGCACATCTCGGGTTTCACCAGGTGGATACCGCAGAGGTACCGCGTTTTTGCCACCCGGCGCAGGAACGGGCAGACCGGAACAAACTCCCCGGTGTCGGGATTGCGCATCTCCACGGAAACGATATCCCCGAGGTCTTCGGGTTTGAGGCCGGTACAGGGTACCGGCGTTGTTCCATTCTCCATGAACGCGACAAACCATCGCAGGATATCGGTCCTTCCCTGCTCGATCCAGATATACACATTCGATGCTGTCGGCGTAATGCCGGGACCGAAGATCCGACAGCAGAGTCCGCACTGCTCACAGGGCTCATCTTCCGTTACAGATTCGTCCATGGATTTCCATCCACTATTTTGCCGGCATCGGGATAATGTTTTACGGATCTGTCCCGGGAGGTTCCAGCGATATCTATATCCATCGGGACAGCACTCGTCCCTTTATCCAGGTTATCGCACCTGGGCAACAAAACAGAGGAGGTAGACAAATGGTACGACGTTATCACCGATCCATCTATGATGAACTCGACGAACTCAGAGCATCCATGGACTACCTGTTCCAGCTTGCTTTTGAACCCATGGACAACCCGCTGTTGCCACAAGGAGAAGACCCCGGCATAGTCTGCCGTAACCCGCATAACCTGAACGCGGAAGTCACTGATAGCAACGACGAAATTATGGTCACGCTCGAACGGTTCCCGGGAACCGGGACAGCAACCCTGTCCGCTGACCTTGCCAATCCGCAAACCCTGATAATTACCTGTGAGCGGCAGGAAGAGATGATGGAAGAGAACGAAGGGAGGGTGAGATCCCTTTCCCTGCACCACGAGATCCTGCTTCCCGGCCCGGTCATGAGGACCGGGGCGCGATCCACCCTGAAAAACGGCGTGCTCGATATCCACCTGAAAAAGATCCTGCCGGGAAGGATAAACCGTTCTTAACAATCCATTTTTTCCGACCATTTGTTGAGGGTACATCCGGATTACCGCCCCGCTTGCGCACAAACAGATCTCATCCGGATCCCTGACGGCAGATACAGGATCCTGAAGTATACATGACCCGGGCTTCCGTGTGTTCAACGCCATGGGCTTCATCCCTACCGGCTCATACGTTCCCTGTTCAACCCGCTGCCCGGCACCCGCCCCGGGTAAAATATCATGTATTTATGAATCTTGAGAACCGACTTAGATCAACCGTTCCCGGCACCATGTCCCTGCACCGTTCCCCGCAGAACCATTTTCAGGATACCATCCTGACCCGGAAGATGCATTTATGATCTTTCCTTACATCCCTGCAGTTATCCTCATGCTGGTATCCGGCATGGTCTCTTTTCTCCTCACGATCATCGCGTGGCGCAACCGTGCGATACCGGTGTTCAAACCCTTCATCCTGCTGATGGCAGCGGAGACCGTCTGGATCTTCGGGTACGCAATGGAACTCATGAGCACCAATCTCCAGACCGTTCTTCTCCTCAACGATATCGAGTACCCCGCACTCCTGGCGGTCCCGGTTGCCTGGCTGTTCATTGTCCTGTATTATACCGGGCGGGAGCAGTACCTGACCCGCCGCACCATCCCGCTGTTCTTTATCATTCCTGCCCTTGTCTGTATCCTTGTCCTGACAAATCCCTGGCACCATCTCTATTATTCCGGGTTCCATCTCATGTCCACCGGAGGGTCGGCCATTTGGATCTACGAGCATGGCCCCCTGTTCTGGATCTCCATTGCGTACTGTTATATCCTGGGTCTCATCGCCCTGGTCCTTGCTGCCGGGCGGCTCTTTGTCTCAACGGAACTCTACCGCCGCCAGACAACCCTCCTCGTCCTCGCCGCCTGCATCCCGACCTTCTGCAACATGGCATATGTGTTCCGCCTCTCTCCATTCCCGGAGTACGACCTGACACCGGTCGCGTTCCTTGCTGCCGGTATTCTCCTTGCCGTGGGTCTTTTCCGTTACCAGCTCTTCTCTGCCATTCCCGTTGCGTACTCGATCGTTTTTTCCACTATGCGGGACGGCGTCATCGTGACGAGCCGTGAATTCAGGGTGATCGACCTGAACCCTGCGGCCGAGAAGATCACCGGAATCTCCTCGCAGGATGCCATCGGGCGGACCCTTTCCGAGGTCTTCCCCGCCCTCTCGTCCGTCCAGGCCGCTTTTGCCCCGGCCGGCCAGGAACGCCGCGTCGAGATCCAGGTCCGCCAGAATAACTGCCAGCGGTTTTACGATGTTTTTGTCACACCCATGGACTGCGGCAGGGCCGGGTCTGCCGGCTACCTCTGCCTGTTCCGGGATATCTCCGAGCGGAAAGTGGGGGAACTTGCCCTTGCGGATGCCAATAAGAAGATCGGACTCCTCTCGAGCATCACCCGCCACGATCTCGCCAACAAGCTCCTGGCAGTGGCCATCTACCACGAACTGGCCATGGAACTGTCCACCGATCCACTCCAGAAAGATTACCTTCACCAGCAGGAACTGGCAATCGGTTCCATGCGCGAACAGATCGCCTTTACCCGGGAGTACCAGCAGGTGGGCGCCGAGGCCCCGGCCTGGCAGGACGTGGGAGCAGCCGTTGGCCGGGCACGAAAACTCGTGGATTTCGGGAAGGTTTCCTTAACGGACGGAACCGTCAACCGGGAAGTCTATGCCGATCCGATGCTTGAAAAAGTGTTCTACAACCTCTTTGACAATGCACTGAAGTACGGGGGAGCCGGTCTCCGGTCGATAACAGCCACATCCCAGATAACCGGCGACGATATGATCATCGTGGTTGAAGACGACGGGGCCGGAATAACAGCTGAGGACAAGGCCCGGCTGTTCGAACGCGGATTCGGGAAAAATACCGGCCTCGGGCTCTTCCTCTCAAAGGAGATCCTCGCGATCACGGACATCGGGATCCGTGAAACCAGCGAGCCGGGCAGCGGTGCCCGGTTCGAGATAACCGTTCCCCCCGGGAAGTACCGGTTCCCGGAGAAAAAATAACCGTTTCTTCTTTCACTAATCTCCCGGATACTCGCGAGGACCTTCCCGGCTGCTGTGTTTTTCTGGGTTGGCGTGCTGGCACCCGGGTATTCCGATCAGGAGTTTTTTAAAAAGGAGAGACCGGATCCCACCTGAGGGCCGGTTGCTCTTTCCTAGAACGCGAGCGTGACGAAGAGCAGGGAATACAGGACAATGCAGAGCAGCGGGATTAACCTCATCGACCAGTAGTTGATCTGTTCGACCCGAGCTGTATCCCCGGATTCCGAGAATTTCAGGATCAGGATGCCGGAGATGAGCACCATGACAAGCGTAGCGTACGTCAGGATCATGAACAGGTCAAGGAAGGTCGCGTAGGCAACGAGCGGGATCGCATCGGCAATACGCCAGTGGATAAGCACCGCTGCAAGGAACATCGAAGCGTTGAGGCCCAGCCGGGACGAGATCCTCATCATCAGTGACGAGAGCGACACGATGATGATAAGCATGAGCGGCAGGAAGAATTTCAGGATCGTGGACGTGGTGTCTCTCACAACACCATAGGTAAAGACCGCCCGAGAATAGGGAATCTCACCCGGGAGATAGGAGTTGTTCGTGACAAGAGAGCCGGTCCGGGTGAGCGTCCAGCCCGGCAGGTCTGCTTCGGGATCGAGACCGCTCGTTGCCGGGTCCGTAACAATGATCATCTCGCGTTCATTATGGGATGTGGGTTCGATCTTGATCGGAAGCGTGTGTCGGTCGAAAGGATACCGGCTAAGGTCGGGTTCGGTGGTCAGGACAGCAACGATCCGGTACTCTTTTTCATGGGGGGTATCCTTAATGGTGCTGACCGAGTTTATCATCCCGTTCATCAGCTCGAAGTCCTTGATCGATACGGGAGAATCGGATTTGAGGTTCAGGTAATAATCTACCCCGACTGTCCCGGCTCCCACGTCAACACGGTTGAAGTCGACAACATAGACGCTGACGAGCACGGTCTCAGGAGCGATGCCGGCAGGTTGGGCCGATACATTGGATGCCGCTGTAACAGCGGGGACAGCGATGAGGATGATTGCGAGGGCGATAAGCAGGAGAACACCCGGGTAGTCACAGGTTCTTCTGCGTGACCGGTCTCCTGAGCATACCGCTTCACCGCCAGGGTACATATATGGATCGATACTTTCCACCTTATGTAAAAAAGGGTGGGGAGGTTTATTAATTATCGGGCTCTCTGGATCGTGATTTTCCCACTTTCGACCTCGTTTTATTGATCCGTGGTTCGCTTCTTTCGGCGAGTGCGGGAACATCCTGGTGAATCACGGTGCCCAAAAAAATCCCGGGCAACATTTCTAAACCCGGAGGCTCCATATTCAGAAAGGGACTATGGCGCTGGATACAAAAGTCATCGCATTATACATCGATTTTGAAAATATCGAGATCGGCTTGCAAAGGCAGTACAAAACCAAGTTCAAGATAGAGCCTATCATCAACAAGTTGTCCGAACTAGGCGTTGTCCGGATCCGGAAAGCCTATGCCGACTGGGTAAAGAACCAGGATTACCGCGAAAGCCTGCTCAATTACGGCATCGAGCTCATCGAAAAGCCCAGCCTGAACACCGAGGGAAAAAACGGCGCTGATATCAAACTCGCCATCGACGCGGTCGAGACTGCGATTCTCAACCCGAATATCAATACGTTCGCCATTGTTTCCGGCGACAGCGATTTCCTCTCGCTCATCCAGAAACTCCGGGAGAGCGGGAAGTACGTCATCATCTTAAGCGGCGATGCCTTCACAAGCAAGCTCATCATCAAGAACTGCGACGAGTTCATCTCCTACGAACTGATTGCCGATATCCACGAACCGGATACGAAGAAGGATACATCCATACAGAAAGAATCGTCCCATGCCATCGACCTGCTCAAAGATTCTCTCCGGATCCTTGAAGATGAAGGAAAACACCTGGATTACGCCGGTATAAAAATCAAGATGCTCCAGATCGATCCCACGTTCACCGAGAAGAAGATCGGATTCCCGAGTTTCGGGAATTTCATCAAGTCGGTGAGCGACAACAAGCAGCTGGATATCGAGATCATCCAGATCGACGGGATATCCTACGTGAAATCGAACCTGAACGAGGACGACGGCGAAGAGTTCGAGACCCGGGCCCCGACAAAAAAAGAGTGGAAAGTGATAATCGATGCAGTCCAGATGTTTTTTACGGAAGGAAAGGGCAAGAAGTCGGAAGGCAATCCATGGATTCTTCTCTCCTATCTCGACCGGCGGCGGGATGTCGGGCTGCTCTCCATCTCAAAGCGGGCGATGCGGGACGCGCTCCAGACCCTCATCGATACCGGCATAATCCAGAAGAAGAAAGGAACCGGTTTTTCACCGTACCTGCTCTCAGAGGATTTCGAAAACCGGAAAAAAGAGTTCCTCGCACTGCGGAAATAACCGTTCCTTTTCTTATCGGTAAAACCCCGGGGAATTATGTGCATCCCCCCCAGGCACAGCAGCCCGGCAAATACCGGCATGTTCATTACCCGACTGCCCCAATCATTTCCTGATCATTATAAAACGGGACATCGTGCTATGGACATTATAAACGCAGATCACCTGGGCAAATCCTTTGGGCCGGTCAGGGCGGTTGACGATGTCAGCATCACGGTTAAGGAAGGAGAAATATTCGGGTTTCTCGGTCCGAACGGTGCCGGGAAGTCGACAACTATCCGGATGATGACCGGGGTGCTGACACCGGACTGCGGCTCTGCCCATATCTGCGGGATCGATATCCACAAGAACCCGCTCGAAGCCAAGATGAAGATGGGCATTATTCCTGAGAACGGTACCGTCTACAGCGACCTGACCGCCGAACAGAACATCCTCTGGACGGCAAAATTCTACGGCATGGACCGGGTCTCCCGCCAGAAACGGGCAGACGAGATCCTCTCGTACCTGGGGCTTGCCGAACGAAGACACGACGTTGTCCGCACGTTCTCAAAAGGGATGCGGCAGCGGATCAGCATTGCATGCGCCATCGTCCCCTCGCCCCCGGTCCTGTTCCTTGACGAACCCACCGGGGGGCTGGACGTGTACAGCCGCCGGCTCGTGATCGACACAGTACGGAGGATGAACGAGGAGGGCAGCACGGTCTTTCTTACCACGCACAATATAGAGGAAGCAAACGAGCTCTGCACCCTCATCAGCGTCATCGATAAAGGCAGGATCATCGTAACCGGCAGCCCGGAAAAACTCAAGAAGATGTTCGATACGGCAAATTATGTCGAGATCGCGTTCGAACAACCGGTAAAAAAGGAATGGTTTTCCATTGACGGGATCTCCCATGCGGAACTCCACGGCGACAAGTGGAGGCTGTATACCAATGATCCGGATAAGGCGGTAAAAAACCTTGCAGCCCTTGCAGTACGGGAGCGCCTGAGAATATTCTCCATTTCGACATCGACCCCGACGCTGGAAGAGGTATTTGTCCAGCTCACGGCAGGCGCATCATGAACATCAAGCTGTTTATCCGGAGCATCCTCCTCGTTGCCGAAAAGGACATGCGGATTTACAATTTCAAGGGGGGCGTGGTGATCTTCGGGCTCCTCTTTCCCTTCATCATGTTCCTGACGTTTTTTATCGGGCGGGACCTCGACATCGTCCTTTTTTTCCCGGCATTCCTGGGCATGATGCTGTTTTTTGCCGCGTCATCGAACGGGCTGCTCATCACCCCGTGGGAAAAACGAGAAAAAACCTACGAGCGTCTCCTCTCCCTCCCGGTTACGATTGAAAGCATCATCCTTGGCGACATCCTTGCCGGTTCGCTTTTTGGGATCATCATCACCGCGATCACCTGGGGCGCCGGGTCGCTCATCCTCCACCTCCCTCTTGCGAATCCGTTGCTTCTGGCGGTGACATTCCTGCTTGGGGGTGTCACGTTTGCTGCGTTGGGGACCCTGCTCTCGTCCCCGTCGATGAGCAATCCTTCCAATGCCATGATGTTCTCGAACCTGCTCCGCCTTTCCCTCTTGTTTATCAGCGGCATCTTCATCCCCCTGAGCAGGCTCGGGAGCTGGGAATTTATGCTCACCTCGTTCTCCCCGCTCACGTACCTTGTCGACCTGTTCAACGGGGCGATCAACGGCAACGGGTTTTACCCGGCGGTCCTCGATATCACCGTTCTTGTTCTCGTGATCCTGGCATTCATCGGGAGTACAATCCTGATCCAGCAGCGGAACCTCATGAAAGGAACGTGAGGGGTGGAAAAGCGGCGGGAAACTTTCAGTTTCAGGTGCCGCGTCCGGCATACAAAAAGAAATACTGATAGCGGGGCCGGTCAATATCCAAACCGGATTAAATCATGTCAGACATGAAACTCTTCGCAATTCTTCCCGGCCTGCTGCTCCTTTGTGTGGCAGCGGTTCCCGGCTGTCTTGATCTTTCTGCATCCCCGCCGCTGAACAGCCTGGGCTCCAGTCTCCAGCAGGCCCGAGGTGCAGAAGTTATCGGCGATTATTCTTCAGCTTCTCATTATTATTCAAAGGCACTGGAATTCGATCCCGGCAACAGTTCTGCCCTCCTTGGGAAATCGCATGCCCTGATTGTCCGAAAACAGTACGGGGAAGCGCTGAATACAAGCCTGCGGGCCCGGGCCGCAGCCCCGGAGAGTCCCCTGCCCATCGTATACGAAGGCGTTGCTCTTGATTCCCTGGGCCGGCACCAGGAAGCAGTGCAGGCATTTGCCGATGCCCTTGCCATCGATCCGAACCTGACATATGCCCGGAATCTCCAGACGGTTGCGATTGCCGGCGGAGAACTCGACCGCAATCCGGAAAATGCTTCCGCATGGTTCACGGCGGGTTCAGCATATTATTCCCTGGACCTCAATGGCTCCTACCTCCAGCCGAATGCCCGGACCATGTACCGGTACATGGCGCTTGCCGATTTAAGAAACGCGACCCGGCTCAACCCGGATAACGGTGTTGCATGAGAGGAACTGGGTTCTCTATCCCTCCAGGTCTTTGACTACACGAATGCAACGGAATCCTTCAGGAAATCGCTTGCCATCGACCCGGAGAATGGCGGGGCATGGTACGGTCTTGCAGAGGTCTACGGCCGGAATGGCCAGGTCCTTGACAAGGTCACCACCATCGAATCGGGTATCGCACGCGTACCGGACAACCCGGAACTCTGGCTGGCCCGTGCACAGGTTTTTTCATCGCTCCATTACAGCAGGGAACGCAACCAGTCCGTTGATCTCGGAACCTATTCCTCGCTGAACGTTACCGATGAGACGATCCGGTCCTATGACATGGCTACGTCCCTTGATCCGGGGAATGACAAGGCCTTTGAGCAGAAAGCCCGGTTCCTCTCGAACATCGGCAGGTACGACGGGGCTATTACTGCCTGGCAGGCAGAACTTGCCCTCAACCGTGAAACCAGTCAGGGAAAGGCCAATATTTACGCGGATATCGGCGATGCGTATTACAAGATCCGGAACTTCCCGGCGTCCCGGCAGGCCTACGAGGAAGCGATCCGGCTGTATCCCAACCATGAACGGGCTATCGCCGGGAGAGACCGGGCTGCAAATCCTCCATCGGGATCCTCCTGAATTTCCGCGGGGATCAACGATTCCTTCGGGAATGCCGGTCAGCCGATCACGGTCTACATGTACCGTCCGCCTCGACACCCCTCTCAATTGGGAATACCATACGGTTCCCGGTGTTGCTCATGACGAAGCCGGCATGGCCCGGGCATCTGCACCGCTGCTGTTCGGCAGAACGTAACGCGGGCTCTCACCAGAGCGCTCAGTCCCGGATCATCATCTCCCGTTGCCCGGTGCTGATTCCAACCCGTCGGGCTCATCTTTCGGCAGGGCACAGGCCGGCACAGTGAGACCGGCCCGCAGGACCCTGCCGATTACCTCGGGAATCTTCAACCAGGATTTCATCCGACCCTGTTTTTCCCATGGCCCTAACCATGGAGATAAGTGAAAAAATTGCTGCGGTTACCGGAAGATCCGGAACAGGACTGGGTACGCCGCTGTAGTTAAGGATCGTGCCGAAACAAGGTACTCGTCACTCGCATCGAAGGAGGAGATATCATAGGAAAATTTCCAGGTATTCGGACTTTTATTCATTCCAGCCATGACCGGCACAGATCCAGAATGAGAACTGACATTGCAGTGGCGGTTTAAATGACACGGACCGAAAAATGATGTATCCGCCATTTCAACAAAGATGGTTTCCCCTGTCGGGATATTGGTTGTACCGGTGACATTAAACGGGTCCTGGACACTATGATCTGAAACCGGATCGATGGTGATGAAGGGGGAGCGGATGGTGAAGAGCGTTGTGTTTTTTGCACCAGTTCCTGTGCTTGTTACCTCCACCAGGTACTCGTCTGCCGGGAGTTTTTCACTCATGCGATCCTCGAACGTCCAGTTCTTCACTGTCCCGGGCCATCCGCTGACCTGTATCTCCTGGGACAGGGACGGCCGGTTACATCCTGACTTCGGGCAGGGAGTGAATGATGATGAACGGATGGTTGCGACAATTTCCGCGTCACTCCCCAGATTCGTGCTCCCGTGGATGGAGAATGGATACCCGGCAGGAAGATCGCCCGGGTTTTCTATAATGATATACGGGTCATCAACCTGCAGGGTTTCTTCCCGGGCCGGAAGCCGGGGAGTTGCATGGTTTATCGCATGGGACAGGGTATCTGCAGCAGCTGCGCCGGATTTGTTCAAAGCGACCTCGTTGCAATTGAACACAAGCGATTCAGAGCCGTTTTCGTGCACTACCAGAACATTCCCGTTTTCCTGGTTAATCGAGAGAGCGTACCGGTTTTCTTCGGTGGGTCTTTCAAGAATAATCCTGGCGCTGCCGGCGGGAAGATGTTCTGTCTGGTTTTCATCAAACACGAATTTCAGTTTTTTTTCGGACATTGTTGTCCCTCCCTGGACCGGTGCAATTATCGTAAAAACCGAATCACGGGAGAAGATCCAGAGTCTCACTTCAAGGATCGTGGGATCGGCGGGGAACGTGTCGGTGAAAACATACTTCAAACCCCGGACAACCGGAAGCGGAACTGACATTACGGATCCGTTCGCGGCGTTCAGGGAGCCGGCCGGGTTCAGGGCACCGGTGATATTTTTCAATTCCTGCGAAGGAGTCCGGGTTATTTCTATGCCGGGAAATTCCTTTTCCACGGTCTGGTTAATGGTGGAGGCCGGTGGTAGTTGCTGGGATGCGTGCCAGAGACAGCCTGCGGATAGTATCGCTATGATAATCGTTATTCCCAGTATTCCGGATTTCAGGGTCTGGTTATTTGTGGTCATTTGCGGGGGCTCTGCATTTTTTCCACAGGTAATAGACAAGAATCGCAAAGATGAGGGCCGCGAGAGCGTACAGGGTTGTTTTTCCGATGCCCATGACGATATGTTCCATGAAAAATTATCAATCACGGAGGTAATAACGCCAGCGTTGAGTGAAAAAAGAATTGCGGTTATTGCAACCATTGTCCGCCCGGTTCGGTCCTGTGACAAAGGACCGGTGGCACGACCTCCTGAAAAAAGGGTTCATCCGGCAAAAAAGTGATGAGACTTTTCCGGGACAGCCCGGAAAAAGATTGTTGTTTCCTGTCCGCTTACAGCCCGAGCGAATTGACAAGGCCGAGCCCGTTTTTCAGGTCGGTCATGACGATCATATCCGATGAGAGGGTATAGAGGGTATCCTCAATGTACAGGGAGCGTTTTACCGATGACCGGGATCCCGTTGATGAATCATAATGCTCTACCATCCCTTTCAGGTGGAATCCCTGTGACGGCCCCACGCTGAAAACATACGCGCCGCCCCAGACATTTGTCTTTTCCGGCGGCTGGTATTTCTTGTAGGCAACGGTCCCGGACTGCCCAACAAGGTGGACCGGCAGGACAAGCAGGTTCATTTCCTTGTCGAACAGGAACGCCTTGGGATCCCGCAGGACTTCTGAATCGCTACCCCGGCCCCCGAGCTCGATGGTATCGGTAATTGTGGGGGCGCTCACGTTCGTGACATTGAAGAGGGCGATCCTGACGCCGCCGTTGTTCACCTCTTTCCCGATGCTGATCATGTAGGACTCGTCATACGGGTGCAGGTAGCCGGCATACCCGGGAAGCTGGAGTTGCCCGAGCACCTGCATCTTCACCGGGTCAGAGAGATCGATCACCAGGAACTGGTCCGATTCGCGCTGGAGTGCCAGGTAGAGCCTGCTGCCCACGAACCGTGCGTACGAGATCTTTTCGCCGGGCGCTATCTTCTTCAAGCCCCCGATCGCCTTCATGCTGCTGTCAAGAACATAGACCGTGTTGAAGTAATCCCTGTACTTGCCGGCCCCCTCGATCCCGGTGGTGGCGAGACGGAGATTTCCCCCGGATTCATCAAGGGAATACTGGTTGAGCAGGGCCCCGTTCACGGTTCCCTGTGCGGTATACGCGATCTTTGCATCATCGATGGTGAAGGAATAGATGTCGGTCTGCACTGCCCCGTTGTCATCCACTGGTGCCGCTATTGCGATATACAGGTGAGTCGGGGAGACGTAGACCGTGCCGGCAGAGCCGATCAGGAATGATTTGGCCTTTACCGGCGCATTCGTTGCGGTATTGAAGGCCCCGACCGTTGTGTAGGTGAAGGCCTTGTCGGTCCGGTCGAAGTAGTACACGTTCGGGGTTATGGTCCCTCTGGCATAATCGAGAACCTGCGGGAAACCCTTCCCGCCGGAGTTCGTCCCGGCCGGGCTCGTGGTTACGAAGTAGAGATACGTGCCGATCATCCGGGAGTCCGAATAGGAGCCGTCGATGGTTACCTGGCGCAGGATTTCGGGATGGGCGGGGTCGGACACCCCGTACGTGAAGATCTGGGTTACCGGCCGCGACCAGGAGGCATCTGCACAGCCGATCTTTGCACACTGCCAGTACTCCCGTGTAGCGCGTTCTTCGCTTACCACGATCAGCCGGTCCCCGTTGAGGTACAGGGCCACGGGAGATCCGGAAAATTTCAGGGTGGCAACGATCTTCGCGTGCTCCGCGGGATAAGCGTTGATGATCCGGAGCGTGTTGCCGGTAATCGTGTAGATGAAGGTGCCGTTGGTCTTGACAATGTCAGCCTCGTCGACTTCTTTGACTTGGACGTTGGTTGTTGAATGTTTGCGCTCTTCCACGGACGTGGGGGCCGATGACGGTACTGCTGTTGGAACCGGTACCGGATGCCGGAATGCATCCGAGGCTTTTACGGTCCGACTCACACCGCTGAACTCCCCGCTCTGGCTTTTCTGTGTAGGTTTGAACGAGGAAGAAACGACCTGAACGAGCATATCGCCGTCCGCAGGAATATTCGTCGTACCGGTGATCATGAAACGATCCCCGATATAATGATCTCCTATGGGATCGATGGTGATGTAATATTCAGCACCGCTCCCGGAGGAAGAACCGGCCCCGGCCTGTCCTGCGAGGGGACCGGCTGACGGTTCGAGCACGTTGAAAAGTGCCGATGTCGATGCCGTCTGAAGGACTGCACTTGCTGTAACAAGATATTCATCCGGTTTGAATGTCGAGGTGTCGACATCAAAAGTCCAGGTCCGTTCCCCGCCCGGTGCTGTCGCGACCGCAGTTGTTTTTGGCGGGGTTGTTACGGTACCGGAACCCGCAGACCGTTCCCCGGTGTCCGTGTGCGAGATAAGGAATTTCTGGGCCGACTCTTCAGAGGAAAAAACCGGGATATCCCCCATGCCGGCCCTTGGATTCGGGCTGCCCAGTACCTGCGGGAGTACAGCAGTACAATCGCCGGGCGATCCTGTCTGGGTCAGCATCACGGCGCCAAGAGATGCAATGATGCCGATGACAATACCGGCGATTAACAGTATGCCTGTTGTTTTTGTAAGCATGTGAACCACACTAGCGTGATGATCCGGGTTATAAACGATTTATGGACAATTCCTCTACACGTTCGTGAGATCCGAACCTGTGCCTGTGGGGAAGGATCCGTACCACAACCATCATCGATGATTAAAAAATGCGGGGAATCGGGATAACGCCAGCGTTGAGTGAAAAAAAAACTGAAGTTATTGTCTGGTAAATCAGATACGGTAGTGCACCGGGCCCGGCATGCCCGGGCGGTACCGGCTCTACAACCGGAACCCCGGTATCTTATCGAACAGTTTCTGGTACAATTCAGAGAAAAGGGCGATATAGTCCCGGGCGCTTTCGGTTGCAACATAGCTGGATTTTTCCCCGTCTTTTTGCTGGGAAAGGTACCCCTTTGCAATGAGGAACGCGATGTACTCCTGCCCGGTCTTCGAGTTGAGATCGCACCTGTTGATGATGCCGGTGAAGGTCCGGGGCGTTTTGCAGAAGACAAGGATCTCCCAGTAAATCTCGTACTGGGTCCGCCGCTCCGCCATGGTTACCGGTGCTCCAGGGTCCGTTCAAGGAGGGTCTCGTTCCGGGCGGTTTCGTCAAGGCGGATATCCCAGGCATGGGCGTACCGGTGGAAGCCGATGGAGATGGCAATAGTAGCAAACCCGAGGGTCAGGTTGATCGCGGCAGCCATGAACGGGAGGGTCATATCCATCCAGTTCCCCCCGGCATTCCATGCGGTGACACCCTGCAGGATGTTCACGATCCCCAGCGTGACAAAGCAGCAGCCCCCCAGCCGGGAGATGGTGATCATCCACGGGAGGATCTTTTTATTCTCCCGGTAATGGGCGAGCATCCGGACGATCCACCCGGTGAGCGTCTCGTCCGGTACCGGCCCCTCGTGACTCCTGAACTCCCTGCGAATCCCTTTTATCCCCCTGAGGATCTTCGTGCTGGAAAGGATCCACATGAACCCGAGCCCGAAGCCGGCCATGGATATGGCTCCGGCAAGTACCTGGAGGGGCGGGGAGGTCTGCACCAGCGGCAGTCCCAGAACTGCCATGATCATGTACTGCATCCCGAATGCCATTGCCAGTGCTCCGAACGCCATGTTCAGGAGCACGAGCATGAAGAAGCTATTGAATTCGGATTTGAACTGTGAAAGGGTATCAGTATCCATCGGGTTATTTCACCGGTCTATACGTATATTGGCGTTTTGCAATTAAAGACCATGAAACTAAGATACGTACCTGAATTCTTGTTCCGGGAACGTGTATGGTAAACGATCCGGACAGATCCGAAACCGGAATCCGGCACTATTCCTGAACCGGTACCGAAAGGTCCGGCACCAGTGGATCTTTTTGCGATGCGATATGCAGGCCCGGCCTCCGGCACGATTGCACCCCGCGTTTATTTCCGGGTCGTATGCCGGGGCCGGATCGTTTTATGGAAGCAAATCGGGCAAACTGTCGGATAGCAACCTTTATTATTAGGTAAACCCTAACTAACGAACGAGCGATCCATGACAGAGAATGATGAGCATTTATTCCGGATTTTTGACAACCTGTTTCGGATCCGGAATGAATGCTCGTGCGGGATCTTCTCGGAATGCGGTCTCGCAGATATGACGGTGAAGCAGATCCACTACTTGAAAACCATTGACGAGAATGGGGAAGTGACATTCAGCCGGCTCGCTGAAATCACGAGAAACTCCAAGCCCACGATCACCGAGACGGTCAACAAATTTGTCCGCATGGATTGTGTGTACCGCGAACCCTGTCCCGATGACAGAAGAATCCAGTATATCCGCCTGACAGATAAAGGACAGATGATTGCCCGTGCCGAGCAGCAGGCTCTCCGGCGGGTAATTGAACGAATGCTGGAAACGCTTGACGAACACGAGATCGAACTCCTTATCGGCGTTCTCGGAAAAGTCAGATAATTTTTTTGTCTGGCACTTTGGTTAGGTAAAGGCAAACTAAATGATTGACACAACAACAACGGACTCAACACCCGCGGACGGGAATAAGGAGACCATCGTTCTCCCGCTCTACGAGATTGTGGTCTTCCCAAAGACCCGGACAAAAATCCAGGTAGACGGAAAGACCGGAAATATCCTTGCAGCGGCAATGAACCTGGCCGATCCAGCATACGCAATCGGGCTGACGGTCAGGACCGACCGGGCCGGACCTTCGGAAGTATCAGAGGATATGGTTTATTCCACGGGCAACCTGCTGAAGATTGCCTCGGTGCAGCCTGCCGATGAAGGATATCTTGTCTATGCCGAGGCGGTCCAGAGGGTGGCGGCAGAAACGTTCTCGCATAAGGACGGGCAACTCTATGCCACGTACCGGCTCGTCCCGGATCAGGCCGATATCGACGATGCAACGTATGCAGACCTGATCATGGATATCAAGAAGACCATCCACGAGATCAGCAACCGGTTCCAGGGCTCCGAGCATTTCACCCGACCCCTCGACGACATGGATTCCATCGACCAGATCATGGGATTCATCGTGCCGTTCATGCCAGTACCTCTCGCAGAGAAGCAGGCGCTCCTGGAGACCGTTTCCCCACGGGAACGGTACATCGCGTTCTTTGAGAGCCTCGCAAATCTTAAGGAGACCCTCAATATCCGGATCGATGTGGCCCGGAAAGTCTCCGATAAGGTGACAAAAGCGAACCGGGAAGCGATGCTGCGGGAGCAGCTTAAAGTGATCCAGGATGAGCTCGGCGAACTCGATGGCTCCGGCCCGGATGACGGGGGATACCGGGAGCGGATCGGGCAGTCAAAGATGCCCGAAGATATTAAAAAGAAAGCACTCGCCGAGACAAAGAAACTTGAAGCCGGAGGCAGCCAGAACCATGAGGCCCCGATCATCAGGAATTACCTGGACCTCCTGCTCGATTTACCCTGGGAAACCGAAGAGAAGAAGGATATCGATATTGCGGAAGCCAGGCGGGTGCTCGAAAGCAACCATAACGGTCTCGAAAAAGTCAAGGAGCGGATCATCCAGCACCTCGCGGTCATGAAACTGAAGCACGAGAAGCAGGGCTCCATTATTCTCCTTGCAGGACCGCCGGGCACCGGCAAGACCAGCCTTGGGAAGAGCATAGCGGATGCCCTTGGCCGGAAGTACGTCCGGATCAGCCTCGGCGGCGTCCGGGACGAAGCGGAGATCCGTGGCCACCGGCGGACGTATGTCGGGGCCCTGCCGGGCAGGATCATCCAGGGTATCAAGCGGGCCGGAACAAAGAACCCGGTCTTCATCCTCGATGAGATCGACAAGCTCACCGTGTCCTATGCGGGAGACCCGGCAAGCGCACTCCTCGAAGTCCTCGACCCCGAACAGAACAGCACATTCTCGGATCACTACCTGGAGGTCCCGTATGACTTGTCCGAGGTCTTCTTCATAGCGACAGCCAATTCCCTTGCAACGATCCCGGCTCCGCTCCTCGACCGGATGGAGCTCATCGAAATCTCGGGCTACACAAAGAACGAGAAGTTCGCGATTGCAAAGGATCACCTGCTGCCAAAGACGCTCGAAGAGCACGGCCTCGATACCGGGAAACTCCAGTTCGAGGACGAGGCCCTCCGCTCAATCATCGAGAACTACACCCGCGAGGCGGGTGTCCGGTGGCTCCAGAAACAGCTTGCCAAGACCGCACGGGTTGTCTCAGAGAAGATTGTCTCGGGGAATGCGGATCTGCCTTACATTGTTAAGACGGATATGCTCGACACGATCCTGGGAAAAGAGGTGAACCGGCCGGACATTGCCCGGAAGGACCCGGTGCCGGGTGTCGTCACCGGCCTCGCGTGGACACCGGTCGGCGGGGATATCCTCTTCATCGAGGGTACCTTCATGCCCGGTACCGGCAAGCTCACGCTGACCGGCCAGCTCGGGGATGTCATGAAAGAGTCGGCGAACATATCGCTCTCCCTGATCCGGTCGCGGCTCGCCCCTGCGGCGAACAGTTTCGACTTCATGGCAAGCGACGTCCATATCCACGTGCCGTCGGGATCCACGCCAAAGGACGGGCCGTCAGCGGGCGTGACGCTCTTTACGGCGCTCGCATCCCTGATCACCGGTAAGGCCGTTGACCCGAAACTCGCCATGACCGGGGAGATCACGCTCAGCGGTGCCGTTCTGCCGGTGGGTGGGATTAAGGAGAAGATCCTGGCAGCCCACCGGGCAGGGATAACAAAAATAATCCTGCCAAAAGAGAATGTCCGGGACTTGAGCGACGTGCCCGACGATGTTCGGGGAGAGCTGAAATTCGTACCGGTCGAGACCATCGATGAGGTCTTGAAAGAAGCGCTGGGAATCGACATGCCGCCCCGGCCCCCGGCAGTCTTTGCGGGAAATCCCGGTATACCGGCACAGCACTGCTGAACCCCTTGTGGAACCCGCGGGGGCTGATGAGCCCCCAATCATCCGTTTTTTTATCCCGGCATACGGTTTCCTCAAACCACCGGACACCCGGCTGAACACGGACCGGCTTCCGCAACGGTTCCTGTAACCCCGGTGGTTTACCCCCAGATCATGTGTACCTATCCAAATGGGTATATACACCCCGGAGGAGATTACCAGATATCCAATACCGTTGGAGTGATGGACGATGGCAGAAGAACCAAAACCAGTGCTGATCCGGGAACGGCTCGATGTCTGCGAGCTGGACCGGGCCCGGATGTCCCTGATGAACCCTGCGCTGATTGCGCAGAAGCTGGAATCAAGGACAATTGACGAGAACGCAAAACCGCTCCTTGAAATGACGATGAAGGAGGGCATCGAGACCGTCTGGGACCGGTTCGAGATGCAGCAGCCACCCTGTAAGTTCTGTGAAGCGGGAACTTCCTGCTCCCGGTGCACCATGGGCCCGTGCCGGATCATCCCGCCCCACCGCGTCCGCGGGGTCTGCGGGGCCGATGCCGACGTGATCGTTGCCCGCAACCTGCTGGACATGATCGCTACCGGTTCGGCCGCCCATTCCGATCATGGCCGCGATATTGTCGAAACCCTGTACATGGTCGGGACCGGGAAAACAAAGGATTATGGTATTGCCGACCCGGAAAAACTGCGCCTGCTTTCAAAGGAATACGGCATTGCCACGGAGGGAAAGAGCCCGGAGAACCTTGCTGCCGAACTCGGCCGGGCCATGCTCGAAGAGTACGGGATGATGAAAAACACCCTCCAGTTCCTCAGCCGTGCCCCGAAAACAACCCAGGAGACCTGGACCCGGCTCGGGATCTCCCCACGGGGAATCGACCGCGAAGTGGTGGACTGCATGCACCGGGTCCAGATGGGGGTCGGGGCAGATTATGCGGGCATGCTGCTGCAGGGACTCCGGTGCAGCCTTGCGGATGGCTGGGGCGGGTCGATGATGGGAACCGATGTCTCCGATGTGCTGTTCGGCACGCCATCGATCCTGACGTCAAAGGTCAACCTTGCGGTGCTTAAGGAGGACCACGTCAATATCGCGGTCCATGGTCACAACCCGGTGCTCTCCGAGATGGTCGTGAAAGCAGCAGCCGACCCCGAACTCGTTGCACTCGCAAAGAAAAACGGCGCAAAGGGGATCAATCTCGTGGGGCTCTGCTGCACGGGAAGCGAACTGCTGATGCGCAAGGGCATCCCTATGAGCGGCAACCACCTCAACCAGGAACTGGTCATCACTACGGGCGCCCTTGAAGCGATGATCGTCGATTACCAGTGCATCTTCCCCTCGCTCCCGAGAACCGCGAGCTGCTACCACACGCTCATCATCTCAACGAGTTCCAAGGCTGCCATCCCGGGCTCGTACTTCTTCGATTTCAGCCCCGACAACGGCTACCTGACCGCCAAAGCGATCGTCCGTATGGCTGTCGAGAACTTCAGGAACCGGAACCCGACGCGGGTCCTGATTCCCGGCAAGCCCGTCCCGCTGATGTCCGGCTTCTCCAACGAGGCTATCAAGAAGGCACTCGGGGGTTCATTCAAGCCGCTCATCGACCTTATCGCAGCCGGAAAGATCCGGGGAGCCGTTGGCATTGTCGGGTGCAACAACCCGCATGTGAAACACGACTTTGGCCACGTGGTGCTTGCAAAGGAACTTATTAAGAAAAATATCCTCTGCGTTGAGACCGGTTGTGCGGCGATAGCCTCCGGAAAAGCCGGGCTTCTCCAGCCGGAAGCCGCGGCGCTTGCAGGTGACGACCTGCGGGCGGTCTGCGAGTCCCTGAAGATTCCGCCGGTGCTCCACATGGGCTCCTGTGTTGACAATTCCCGTATTCTCGTGCTTGCGTCTGAACTCGCAAATGCCCTCAATGTTCCCATCCACAAGCTGCCCATTGCAGGCGCAGCACCGGAATGGTATTCGCAGAAGGCGGTTTCTATCGGGGCATACTTCGTTGCATCCGGGGTTTACACCGTGCTCGGCGTCATGCCCCACATCTCCGGCAGCCCGGCCGTGGTGTCGCTCCTGACCGACGGGCTCAACGGTGCCGTGAACGCGAGCTTTGCGGTGGAACCCGACCCGGTCAAGGCCGCGGATCTCATCGCTGCCCACATCGAGCGGAAGCGGACCGGACTGGGGATATGAGCCTGCCTTCCGGGCCCCGTTCTTCACCCACGGCGGGAAATAATCCGGTGTCCCGCCCGGGAGCAGGGATCCGGATCGTCATCACCGGGAAAGGCGGGGTCGGCAAGACCACGCTTACCGCCCTTCTCGCCCACCTGTTTGCCCGTGCAGGGAGACGGGTTCTCGCAGTCGATGGCGATCCCCAGCAGAATCTTGCGGTGACTCTCGGCATTCCACCGGAGGAGGCGAAACAGATTATACCGGTATCAAAAAGCGCTGACTATCTTCGGGAAAAGACCGGTGCCGGCCTGGATATTACCCCCGGCGGCCTCCTCACCATCAACCCGGATGTGAGCGACGTGATTGACCGGTTTTCCGTCCCGGTTGACGAGAACCTCCGCCTTCTCGTGATGGGGGGCGTGCGGCAGGCCGGGTCCGGGTGTCTCTGTCCCGAGTATACCCTGCTTGCTGCAATTCTCCGGCACATGCGGCTTTTCCCGGACGAGGTTGTACTCCTGGACACACCGGCCGGGCCCGAGCATTTCGGGAGGGCCGTTGCCGATGGGTTCAGCTGTGCAGTCGTTGTCGCGGATCCTTCCTATAACGCGCTCTCGGTTGCCCGGGAAGCAGCGGAACTTGCCCGGCAACTCGGGATCGGGCACATCATTCCCGTAGTGAACCGGGTGAACGGGGATGCGGATATTCAGGCTATACGCGGGAAGATGGGCGGAACTGCGGATTTCCTCCCGATGATCTTCCTGCCCTATGATCCGGAAGTAATCCGGACCGAACCGTCTGTCGTGCCGCTCTGTTCCGGTGAATCCGCGTTCACGGGGGAAGTCCGGGCACTAGCCGTAATAATTTACCCGCCCGGGTGAAGTGCCGTTCCGCTCACCGATGCCGGTACCGGTTCCCGGCAGTTGTTATGGTGACGGTCGTTCCGGTTGTCGGGAAAACGGGTATCGTGAAAAACGCTTGTCCGAATGGTTTATCCGGGAAGCCGGTTCAGCATACACCGGGCAGATTCAACAAGGAATGCAGATATAGGATCAGCAATCAGGGAAATATATCCATGCCGCAGGACCCGCGAAAAACAATCAGCCGGTTATCGGACCATATCGTACTTACGGGTACCGTGGATTACCTGTTGTCGGATCGGTTCACCCGTTTTTGCAGGGATCAGGATATCGATGACTCCTGGACCGAGGCCCTGGGATATTCACGCGATAAACCGGATTTGTATGGCGATGCCGTTGTAAAAAATGCATTCCTGATGCTGTTGCGGCATCTCTATCTGAACAGGATGGACAAATTCCCGAACCTCGTGGCAGGGCTTCTGGCGGATTGTTACCGGGAATACCCGGGTCCCGCGTTCGTAGCGGATATACTCCAGGACTTAACCCTGCTGGGTTATTCCCGGTCCGACATGGAAACCCTGTTCTCAAAAACCTGGAAATAATCAGGGCTGATGGTACCAGCCGGGATTTTTCCCATGCGGTCCGGGATTGTTTACTGCTCGACCGTGATGACTGAAGCCGGGCAGAGATCGACAGCATCCACGGCGCAGGCTTCCGCATCCGCAGGAGGAGTCCCTTCCGCTTTGCTTCCATCCAGCCGGAATTTCTCCAGGACCTGGCTGAAGGAGTCGTCGGGATTTTGTTCAAAAAACGCCGGGCACGCTTCCCAGCACGTACCGCAGCTCACGCAGTTTTGCCGGTCAATGATAATTTTCATAGCGCCTTTCCTTCCTGTTTCTGGTATTTTTCTATCCGGTTGCGGAATTCAGCCGGCTATCGGGTGAACAACCGGTGAACCGGATCCCGCCATGGTTACACGGGCCCGGTTATTCTCCCGGATTCCGGTTTTTTACCCGGTGCCCTGCAGGATACCTGATCATGAGCTCCTTCTCTCTTAAGGATTGTGAACGGGATCATCCGGTCCCTGGAACCTCCGCCTATACGACGTGCAGCCTGCTGTTCCCGGAAAAAAGAAGCAGGGTTACGGCTGCACGATAATTGTGCCTTTCATTATCGGGTGGATAGAGCAGTGATAGGTATACGTCCCCTCTTTTGTGAACGTAACCGGGTAGGATGCCCCGGTTGCAAGCGACGGGGAATCGAACGGGACCGGCACCCCGGGATCGGACACTACCGTGTGCGGGGCACTGTCATCGTTCGTCCAGGTCACGGTGGTTCCCGTTTTCACGGTCAGGATTGCCGGGCTGAATACGAAATTCTTGATGGCGATCGCGTTCGAGGCGGCAGCGGGAGCTGGCGTAACCGTTGCAGCCGGGGCCGGAGTACCTGGATTGGAAGTACAGCCTGCGGACAGGCAGGCAAGCACCAGCAGGACTGCACATGCCGACAGGAACAGGGCGCGGGACTGGATGGACATAATTCCATAAAGGGACCATGGGGGGATAAAGGTTGCAATGGTGCCCATCCTCCCGTTCTATTTTGCAGCCGGCAGGCATCGCCCCCAGTGTTACCATTCGTAGACTCCTCCCGTTCTGTGCCTAAACATAGCCTCAGCCAAATTTCCAATACGATGGCCCCCGCCCAACTTATACCGCGAAGGGGAGTCATCCCCAATGCCGTATTTTTAGCAAGGGATGTGGGGGGGCGGGACCCCCCCACCCCCTCAGCTCAAACGAACCCCCCCTGATCAGAAATGAGTGGGAACGAAAACGGGCTTCACGCCGGCTGTTCCACGCGAAGCACAACGCGGGCGGGTGCACAACCGGCACGCTACTCACCATTGAGGAGGGGGGTCCCCGGGGCACCCCCCCACCATTATTTTTTAAAATCGCGGGAACCCCCCCGGGGGGTGGGAACATGTTCCGGCACTGCCACAATTGCCCCACCGCGAAAAACCCGGGCATCCCTGCCGTCAGCTCCACCGGTTCAGCCATCCACAGATGCGAGTGGATGCTGTGAACATCCGTCCCTCATCGTTTCCTCCTGTCATGCAATTCACGTATTATTTAAACGATGACCGGCAATTCCCTGCCTGAGCGAACAATGAGAAAAACTTCCGATCTGGTAGACGAGATGCGTGCAGAAGCAAAAGACGCCTGGCTGGTTGCAATTGCTGTCGGGTTTGAAACGGAGACAAAATTTGTCTTCAGTTCACGCCGCCACCCGCAGGAAGAACTTGACCAGCTGGTGGAGAGTGGCGGATCTCCCGTTGGCCTGCTCCGGTTTGAGAAAGAAAATTCGGCAGTGCAGGGATCGTATCGCCCGTTCCGGGAATACGAGAATGAGGACTGGGCAAAAACATACCTGGCCGGCCTTCTCGATAAAACCGGGGAGATCATTGAATTAAGCCAGCAGCAGACGCCCGGTTTCCCAAAAGCGTATTGAAATAAGCCGGGTCCTTCAAACATTTTTTTTATTTTTCCGCCGGCAATCCACGGGTCCGGCCAATCCTGCAATCCAGAGCCCCCGACCCGGGTATGGCCGGATGAATTCTTCCGCAGAACCGCGATCAGCGTTCTTGAAAATCCTGGAAGCGTTCACGTGACAAAATTTCATTTAAAAAAAGATCGGGGAACTCGGCCATCACCCGGCAAGAAGATTACCCGTTGCATTGTACCAGCCACCGGCATTTCCCAAAAAGGTGACCGACATGCTGTCCTGATAACCATGATTTTTCGGGGATCCTGACGATGAGATCATACGCGTACCATCAGAAGAAACCGTGATAATTGTCCGTGAAGTGGGAGCGGTTTCAAATACCGCGTACATTGTTGATTTATAGACCAGACAGGTCGACGGGGTATTTCCCGTTAAAATCCGATGGAATTTTTTATCTTTGCACACAGAGGTTTCCGGAGAGAATTTTGGTAACAACACCGGCTCGTGTTCGAGAGGATGGGAATAATTAATCGGATTTTCGACAAAGAAATCCAGGTACAATCCGGCAGGTTCCTGCGAGAATCCGTGACCCGGCTTTTCAACGGAGTCAGCAGTAATTTTTATCATGGTACCGTTTTCTGTTTCCACAACGGACTGGGAATAATTCTTGAAATACGGGAAAGCATTCCCATTATCGTTCCCATGAGAGATGTTTCGGGAAATCGCGGGGGGGAGAGGCATCATAAGAGTGACATTATGCAACGGAGTTTCAGGATTAATCTCAACCGCGTATAAGTAATTGTTGGTTTCATGTTCATAATTCATCATACTGATTGACGTAAAGAGCAAAAAACAAAAAATTGCACCAATAATCACCAGCACTCCGGCCAATCGTTTCCCAGTGAATACCGTACAAATAGCGTTTTCATTTTTTTCAGCAGATTTTCGAGGTCGGTTCACGAGCGTTACAGCGGACAGGATGACAGATAACAACAGGATAAGCCAATGGATCGGCGTAGGTACCTGGCTGTTATAGTACAGGACAGTAAGGTATCCATTGATAAAAAAGAACATCCCGTACACGAGCGCTATGAACTCATTCCCTTTTATTTTTTTATAGAGACAGAACATCACAAGGGCCGTGGCAAGGGAGAACGCCAGGGCATAAACAAGGGCAGACGTTCCGGCAATCTGTTGTCCAAGGAAAAACGCTTTGGGTTCGATAAAAAGGATGACGAATAGTGTCAGGAAATTGAATATCAACAACCCAATCAGTGAATACCGGGAAATATCGCCAATGAATGCAATTCTGGAACGGTTTGCCGGTTGCATAATAATTCACAGGTTATATGTTTTTTCAAGGATAAAACCTCCTTTTTTGCATCGCGTGATTCAAATCTCCCTTGCGGATACCTGCGGGGTCTGTCCTTTCATCATCCCGGGATCCAGAGTGCCCCCGGCTGCACCACCACGCAGGGAACCCGGACATTCCACACGGACGTTACGGTGAGCACGCCCCGCTATCCATACTCCGGTTGAAGGTGTAAAACACGGTGCCGTTCTGGAAGCGGATAATTTCCGAATCACCGGCTGATGCAGACCCGGCCTCATCCGGCAGGCTGGCCGAATAACGGCTCACCGTCTTCGTACCAAGGTTGGCGATATACTGCACGGTCATGCCATGGTAATCGATGGAGAGCGTCGGGCCGGCATCGGAACAGAAATCGCAGGATGTAGCGTTCACATCCGGGTGGGTCGACGCCCGGCACCGGCTCCCTATGAGGTTCAGGTCGTAGCCGATCCCCATGACCCGGCCGCCGTCCCGGATCAGCTGCCGGGCCTGGCAGTTGCTCATCAGCAGGGCGGCACTTTCCGTCAGGTTCGCCTCCGTCCACCCGCAGCCCTTTGCGATCACCCAGGTCGGGCCGGAGATGATGAGAGGGATGCTCGACGCATTCCCGAGTACCGGGTCATTATACGGGATCTCCTGCACGGTCTTTGACGGTACCTGGAGGCCCGGGCCGGAAAAGGCCGGCGTTTGTGCAGCGGGGATAGTAATCGTTGGCGTGAGACCTGCGGGTGTTTCCTTTGGCGCAGCGGTATTGACGCACCCGGCAAGGAAAATGCAGGCGAGAACGAGGCATCTTGCACCGATAATTGTCAGCTTCATCTCCTCCCCGGTTTCCTTGCCTCCCTGAAATGTCTTTCGAGATTGTTCATGGAGCCGGCAGGAGATCCCAGAGGCAGATCTGCATCTCGTCCGGGATCGCGTAAACGATATTTTTCCCCTCCCGCCGGGGAGAGATGACGCCGTCCTCTTCGAGGATCTTCATGTGCCAGGTGATGGTTGAACCGGTCATCCCGAGCATCCGGGCAATCTCGTTTCTCCCGGCAGCGGGTGTTTTCAGGAGAAGCGCGAGGATCTTTTTGCGGGTCTCGTTCCGGAGGTGTTTGAGTACTACCTGCTCCGCAGCAGAATAGGTCCCATCGTTCTCGTAGAACCGGACCGTTGCCGTATCGTGCCGGCCGGTAATTTTCCCGGTGGTGAGGAGCTTGTCCAGGTGGTGCCTCAGGGTTCCCATACCGATCTTCGCCTCCCGTGCAAGGCCGTGGAGGTGGATGCCCGGGTTTTCCCGGATGGCAGAGAAGACCGCTGACCGCGTATCGTTTGCGAGCACGTTGCTCCCGAAAACCCGCCGGTACCCAAGGGCAGCCCAGAGTTTCAGGGACACGAGGATCTCCAGCGGAAAGGCGACAACCAGCGTGGCGATGACCCCGAGCGGGAGCTCCCACACGGGCACCTCTTCGGGCGCAACGGGAACAGCCGATGGCGGCGGGGGACTGGCGTAGCCCGACCGGATCTGGTAGGACGGTACCGCTGTGCAGGGTACCGGGACAAGGATCAGGATGAGGAACAGGACGAGAACCGGAAGAGTGTTCCACTCGGGTGGGGCGGTCATGCTCCACCCGGGCCGGTATTCAGCCAGGTCCGGAAGGAATACCCGTTGCAGGGCGGGTTCCCGTTGCCCCGGACCTGGTAATACCAGGAGCCGGGCGTCAGGTTGCTGTCGGCAGCAATCTCAAGAAAGATTCGCCCGTCCAGAACCCCGTTCGCGGCATTCCCGTACGGGCCAAGAACCGTATCCGGGGAATAGACGTACAGCGTGTACGGCCCCGGGTCCGGGTTCCATGCCAGGTCGATCCAGGAGCGGGAGGTGCCCGGGGGAATAATCTCCCGGTAAAACCGCGAGGACCCGAGCGGGCGGGGGCCATCCATCCGGGGAAGGACAAGGTTCCCGGTGGTGCAGCCTGAAGGCGTGGCATTCACCTCGCCGGCCAAGGCAGGGGCAGCGGGTGTTTCATCCACGAGCCCGGTGACTATGGCAGGCAGTACGCAGAGCGTACAGGAGATGACAAGGATCAGGAGCGACACCCGAAGCCGCATAGTGTATAGTTTCCCCGGTCTTTTTTATTAACATACCTGGCACAACCATCTACCCGTTCTCTTCCGGATGCCGGGTTTTTTCCCACGCCAGAAGGAGAACACGCCGCAATCCGCACCGTCCCGCAACGGGTCGAGAGTTGTGCGGGAATGGTTTTTGAAGAGCAGGCCAAACGATGATGCAGCAACGGGTTGCCGGCCGGGCCGGAACCGTTGGGCGGGCTGAGGTATCATTGCCGGACCGTCCACCGGTCCCTGGCCGATCGGGCAGCCAAAAACCCGGAGCCAGAAAAAACCGTAACATTACAGGATATTCGGAGCTACAATCCATGCAGGAAAAAACCCCGGAAAATACCAGGAACATTCCCGTTCTCGTTCTCGCGGCAGGACTGGTCATCATTATCATCATTGCCATCGCCATCAGCGGGTCTTACCCGGGCCTGTTTTCTAAACAGCCCGGTTCCGGCAGCGCCGCAAAAGCGGTCCAGATACCGGCAACATCTGTCAGGATCGAAGCATCCCCCCAGGCCTATTCTCCCATGATGTCATCCACCATTGGTATCGGCCTCACCCCCAACGTGACCGGATTCCGCATCCCCGATGCACGGTACGAGTGGAACACAACCAATGGCCAGTTCATGGACTGGAATGCACCAGAATACACGATCACGGAACACGGGCGGTCTGCGGTCAGCAACGGTGAGAAGATCTACTGGTCGTTCGACGCCATACCGGACAGCCCGCAGCAGCCGGTGATAATTACCCTGGCTGCAAAAGACAGAAAGACCGGACAACTGCTGGGCAGCTCCCGCATGACACTTGGCTGGGAATCGAACAACACGTTTGTCCGCGTGCAGAAGATCGAATAACAGCCCCATTTTAATAACGGGCTGGACCGGCTCAACCGATCTGACCGGCGATCAGGAGACCGGGCGCCCGGGCAGGCCATCGGTATCTGACAGGGTCTCTTGCCGGGGAACCGGTCATTAAGGAACCGTGCGGTACCTGCAAATTTTTTTTCACTCAACGCCAGATTCATGTCATTTTTGTTTCAATCAGGTACAAGCCTGCAAAACCAGGAAATCCACGCCAAAAACGAGATGACAGAATGATAAAACATACATTACTGGTAATGGGGGTGATCGTTCTCATCAGCTTGGGTGCGACCCTGGGGGTTACCCTTGCGATGAAGACATTTGCAGCCCCGGCATCTTCAGAAACCCTTGCGGAACCCGGTCACACGGTACCGGAATACCGGTTCTTCAACGAAGGGGACAATGGCACAACCACTGCGGTCGGCAGACAGGATATCATAACCATACGCCTGCCGGAAAATCCCATGACCGGTTACCAGTGGGATATATCCGGAAGCAAAGGGCTTACCCTGCTCAAAGATTCCTATATCTATCCCGATCCCACCGACAGGATGACCTCCAGCGGGGGATGGCGCCATTTCACGCTCATCGCGGATACACCGGGAACAACCTCGTTCTCCGCCATCCATAAGCGGTCCTGGGAAACGAAGTCAGGCGATGAACCCGGTTATTCCCTGGATTTCGTAGTCAGCTGAATGGCATTTTCTTTTTTATTCCGGCCCCCGGCGCCCGGCATTATAACGCCATGATCCGCATCCGGACAGCGCGGATCTTTCGTAGCGATAAGTGCAAAAATAATTTCATTTATCGCTTCTTTTATCCGATTTTATCAGGAATACTGTAGTGTTATGCTCATGGCGGTGACGATGCCCGGTCCCAGGGAACACCTTCTCTCTGAATTCTCCATCAATATGCACCTGTCATTTCCGATCATTGTAAATGAAAACATCTTGAACCTGGGCCGGGACCTCTGTCCGGACACCGGGCCTGCCTCTCCCGGCATTGTGCATAACCGTAATTGCAGTAACCCGTTCGCCGGGGAATTTCGTCCTTTGCAGTGGGCGAAATCCCCGGCGTACAGGAATTCCCCCGGCAGCGGGCCAGACCCTCTCTTCGGCCAGCACAGCCGGGAAAAATCATTCCCTGCCAGAACCGTTTCTCCCATGCCTACGGACAATGCGGCCCTGAACGAACTGCGACCGGCTCCGTTTTTCCTGTGACGGGTTTTTTTATGGTCTCCTTTCTCGCATACCTCAAATCGCATTCAATGTTCCGGACAAAACCCATTGAACAGCTTACCCGGCATTGCGAGGACGGCCAGGGCCTCAAGCGTGTCCTGCGCCCGTACGAACTGATCCTGCTGGGTATCGGTGCAGTCGTCGGGACCGGCATCTTTGTTATTACCGGTGTTGCGGCTGCCGATTACTCGGGCCCGGCCATTATTCTCTCCTTTGTCATATCAGGACTCGTCTGCATCCTCGCAGCATTGTGTTACGCGGAATTTGCTGCAATGGTGCCGGTTGCCGGCAGTGCCTATACCTACTGTTATGCATCCCTTGGGGAGATCTGGGCCTGGATCATCGGGTGGGATCTGATCCTCGAATATGCAGTCTCCATCTCGGCAGTTGCCATCGGGTGGTCTGCCTATGTCGTGAACCTGCTCTCGGATGTCGGTATCACCCTGCAACCGGAACTGATCAATCCACCCGGGGTTGCCGGGGGAATGATCAACCTTCCCGCGGTCCTCATCATCCTGTTCATAACCGGCGTGCTCATCATCGGGATGAAGGAGAGCGCCCGGCTCAATACGCTCATTGTTATCATCAACGTAGCAGTCATCCTGCTCTTCCTGGCTCTCGGGTACGGGCACATCGATTCCGTGAACTGGCATCCGTTCATGCCCTTTGGCTGGACCGGTGTGTTCGCCGGGGCAGCGATTGTCTTTTTTGCGTACATCGGGTTCGATGCCGTCCTGACGGCAGCAGAAGAAGTCGAGAACCCGCAGAAGAACCTGCCCAGGGGCATCATCGCATCGGTTGTCATCGTCATGATCCTGTACATCGTGGTCGCCGCCGTGCTTACCGGGATCGTGCCGTTTGGGGATTTCCACAATACCAGCGCCCCGGTTGCCTATGCCCTCAACCATATCGGCATTCCCTGGGGAGCGGCTCTCGTATCCATCGGCGCACTGTGCGGCATCACATCCGTGATCCTCGTCACCCTGTATGGCCAGACAAGGATTTTTTTCGCCATGGCGCGCGACGGGCTCCTGCCGCGTTTTTTCAGCGAGATTCACCCGGTCTTCAACACGCCGGCAAAAGTTACGCTTGTCGTCGGGCTCCTGACCGCGCTCCTTGCAAGTGTCACCCCCGTTGAGAGAATAGCCGAACTGGTCAATATCGGGACCCTGGCGGCATTCATCATCGTTGCCATCGGCATCCTTGTCCTGCGCAAAGTCGATCCCGGACGCACCCGGCCCTTCAGGTGCCCGTTCATGCCGTGGATCCCAATCCTCTGCATTATCTCCTGCGCCGGTCTGATCCTGGTACTGCCGGGCATTACCCAGCTTCGGTTTGTCGGCTGGATGCTCATCGGGCTGTGCCTGTATTTTGTCTTCGGCTTAAGGAACAGCAACAACCCGCCATCTGGCAATCAGCCGGAATATACCGCGACAGGGTTGCGGGCTTCCATAATGGAGAATGATCCTGATCTGTTAGCTGACGATCTCTGATCCGGATAAGGAAAAAATAAAAAAATCCGTGTTAAAATCCACGTATCATGTGGTAATTTTTCCTTCACCGGAAATGAGTGCGATGCTCTCCCAAAATGGGATACAGCCCACGGTGAGCATCCTCCGGACTCCTGGAGTCACGGGTTCTCACTTACGGGGATTTCAGCAGGGTTAAAACAACCCTGTAAAAAAAGAAAATAATCAGGGTCCGGCGGGTGTTTGGGATCGCTTCCCGGAAACGATCCTGATATATACAAACAGCCCGACAAGCGTGACAACCGCTGCCAGGAGAAGCGCAAGGATGGCACTTCCGAAGAATCCCGAGAGGGCTAGGGACTCGCTCGCCGGCATTCCCGGCTGGAGCGCCCCGGCAAGCGGAATGGAACCCGGCAGTGCGGGCAGCGGGACAAAGACAAGGAATACCACGGCGATAAAGATGTACAGGCCGAGGAACGAGGCATATCTCATGACAGCGGAGATGATATCCTGCTTCTCGTTCATTGAGGGGGCGACGATGAAGATCTGGTTCTTCATCCGGTACAGCTTGATCTTCCGGCCCTTGACGCTGTACCGGGTATTGGAGATCTCGAGGAGGCCCGCATCCATCAGGTTCCCGATATGATATTTCGTTGCGTTCAGGGACATTCCCTGCCGTTCTGCGATATCGGACAGCCGGAGCGGTCCCGATTCCCGGAGCAGCTGCATAACCTCGCTTGCATTCTGGTTGGAGATCGCCTTGATGAATTTCTGGGACTGCTCCTGCCCCGATTCCAGGATGACGACTTCCTCGGTAGAACTGAATGGTTCCCCCGATTGCGGAACACTGCCGGATTCACCCGGGCTCGCCGACTGGGGCATACCTGAGAGTCCCTGCGCGATTGGCTGTATTTTTACCTCTTCCATACTCCACCTCTTCCTGACGAGTTTATTCCCCGGGAACCCGTAACGGTAATCCCCGGACGTGGTTACTGTTTTTGCAGCCGGCCGTATTGTTACGACGATACAAAAACCGGTAGAACCTTTCGGGCCGATCGTTCCCGCCCGGTTCCCCGCGTAACCCTGCCGGTAATGAATGATATAAGGAAAATGCAGCCGTGAACCTATAAATATCCATTGATAAGAGAAAAAAAATTTGCACTCAAACCTCCCGGAACCAGCGCCCGGACACCCATTTCCCGCCCGGGGAATAGCATTATTGAGATTGCGGGATCAATACTCCCAAAGAAAAAGCGGGAAAACCTGTTTTTGGGATTGGTGAACAATGGACGCCGCAATGGTTCTTGCCTGTTTTCTGCCCATTGGTTTTCTTGCAGTGTTCATCGGGAATCTCGGGAAAAAATTTGTACTGTACCTGGTCTGGGGATTTATTGCAGCCCTGCCGGTTCTCTTCCTCGACCCGATCATCATTTCGCAGTTCCCGGAGATCGTGAGCCCGGCAGTCACCGTCTCTCCATTCCTTGAGGAATTTTTCAAGGCACTCCCGATCGTGATCCTGGCACTCCTGGGGAGCCGGAACAGCAACCGGGACATGCTCGTCTATGCCATGGCTTCCGGGATCGGGTTTTCCATCATCGAGAACTGGGTGGTACTTAGTCAGATAAACCTGGGCCTAGCTGCGATCCTCGTCCGGTCTTTCACCACCTCGCTGATGCATGGCTGCACCTGCGGGATCATCGCGTACGGGGTCATCCTGATCCGGGATTTTCCCAGGGCCTCGATCCCGTCCCTCATGCTGGGATTTTATATGGTGGCCGTGCTCATTCACGCATTCTTTAACCTGAACTATATGTACCTGGGGCTCGCCGGCTATATTGTGGATCTTTTCCTGCCGTTATTCCTCTTCCTTTTCCTGCTGATGTGCTACCACATCGATATCCCGGCTTTATTCCGGCCGGATAAGAACGAAAACTAAATCCGTATCCTCTTTTCCGGTTCCCACGCTAAGACCGGACACTCCCGCTCCATGCGTGCTCTTTTCCCACCTCGTTCATGACATAGGAAAACAGGCCGATCTGGATGAGGGCGAACGAGCAGATGTTTATCGGGCCGACGATACTTAAGAAATCATAGACCGAGACAGGCGGGGTCACACTGGTGGCCGGGAAGAGGATGAAAGGGCTGTTGAGGAAAACCGTCTCCCGGATGCCATACACCATTGCGCCGATGCAGCGGAGGCAGATCCCCGCCCAGAGGAGGGGATAGAAATACACCCCGTGGCGGATCGCAACGTCGATGAGCTGTTCTATTATGAAAAACCTGACCAGGATAAGAGCGAGGCGGAGGGGCTGGCGGATCACGTCACCCGAGATGATGATCAGCGGGATGGAAAGGAAGAGGACAAGGAGGAACGCAGAAACCGCAACCGGCATTTCCCGTCGGGGGAATTCTATGGAGATGGCCGCAATAAAAAAGAGGAAAAAGCAGAAGAAACTCAGTTCTGCAACGGTCGTGTAGACAAATGTCCTCCCGAGGGAAACCGAGTAAAAGTACCAGAACAGCGTTGATATGGCATACCCGAAGAACGCAAAAGCCCCAAGAAGAAGGATGATCCGGTTGGCAATGGTGCAATAGGCATAAACGCAGCAGGCCATGCAGAATACCGCGACGATGGCCTCGAAGAGATGCCCGGCCGAGCGGTACAAATCCAGCGGCAGAACGAAGATCATGGCGGCAAACAGGATCGAGAGGATGACGATGCCCCATAACACGCGGATGGTTCCGCTCATTATCGGATCGCTGGGCATATCTGGATTCATTCCCGGTGCCGGTGCCATTAATTCCTATTCGGGATTATGAGGTATAAATCCCCAGCCTTTCCCGAAAGGAATACGGCTCTCATTTTTCCAGGTCCGCCGTTGGGTCAAGCGCTGCCAGTTCCGGAAGGCCGGGAAGCGGGGTCTCCGGGTTTATCCGGCACGGTACCGGTTCGGCCTGTGTGTCCTTTCCGGCCATCCGGTTCGAACTGTTGTTCACCCCGTACAGGAAATACACCACGAGCCCGATGAAGAGCCAGAGCACGAACAGCTGGTGGGACAACGGGTTGAGGTGGAGGATCAAAAACAGGCAGGAGCCGATGCATAAGAGAGGGATGACCGGGACTGCGGGACAGCGGAACGGTCTTTTGAGCCCGGGCTGCTGGTACCGGAGAATGATCACGCCGAGCGCAACGATCAGGAAAGCAACGAGCGTGCCGATATTGACGAGTTCGGCAACAATGTGGAGCGGGAAGAGCCCGGCAATGAGGGCAGTGATGATTCCTGTAAAAAGCGTGACATTTGCCGGCGTATGGGTCTTTTCGCTGACTGCCGAGAAGACTGCCGGGACAAGGCCGTCCCGGGACATGGCAAAGAGGATCCGGCTCTGGCCAAAGAGCATGACCAGCAGGACCGAGGTCATGCCGCAGATCGCCCCGATGGAAACGATGACCGCTCCCCAGGAGTACCCGATCCGGTCAAGGGCGAATGCGATGGGGGCGTTCAGCGCTTCCGGAACGGTAAGATCCGAATACGGGACGATCCCGGTGAGGACGATCCCGATGATCACGTAGAGGATCATGCAGATGACAAGCGATCCGATGATGCCAATGGGCAGGGTCTTCTGGGGCTCTTTGATCTCCTCGGCCGCTGTGACGACCGCATCGAACCCGATGAAGGCAAAGAAGACAATCGCTGCCCCGGAGAATACGCCGGCCCAGCCGGCAACCGGCATGAACGGCTGCCAGTTCGCCGGCTGGATAGCCCCTATTCCCAGGACGATGAACAGGAGGATGACGGCGATTTTTATCGCAACAATGATCGCGTTGGTTCTCGCGCTTTTCTTTGTTCCCTGGATGAGCAGGGTTGTCAGTGCGAGGACGATGACGATGGCAGGCACGTTGACGATCCCACCGTCAACACCGAACGGGTGGGAGAGCGAGGGCGGGAGAATGATGCCTGCCGATGCGAGCAGCACGGAAAAATATCCCGACCACCCGATTGCCACGGCAGAGATCGCAAGGCCGTACTCAAGGAGGAGGTCCCACCCGATGATCCAGGCCCAGATCTCCCCGAGCGCCGTGTAACAGTACGTGTACGCACTGCCGGCAACAGGGATCATTGTTGCAAATTCCGCATAACATAATGCTGCAAAAAGGCAGGCAATGCCGGCAATAAGGAACGAGAGCGGGAGGGCGTTTCCCGCATGGAGCCCGGCAGCAACGCCCGAGAGAACGAAGACGCCGGTCCCGATGATCCCCCCGATGCCCATGAGGATGAGATCGAAGGGCCCGAGTACCCGTTTCAGGGCCGGGCGGGATTTCATCTCCGCGTGAAGATCGCTTACCGGTTTTCTCCGGAACATCGGATGGCTGAACGAAAATTTCTCTCTCATGCGCAACCCTGTTTCGTACCTGAACTGGACCGGAGCTTCCAAAGCGATTCCTGCACGCCCATCTCCAGATACAGGTATTCGAACAGGATATTGTATAAAACAAAGGTTGAGTGAAAATATTTTTTCACTTATTTGCCCGTATTTTCTAAAATAAAGGCTGAATTTGGTGCAAAATAATTTTCAGTCAACGTCTCATTTAAGGGTGCGACCGGAGTAATAATTTCGTATATTCCGGAATCCGAAACAATACCGCCGGGATTTCGGCAACTGGATGTGTATCTTCAAAATGACCCTCCTTGAAACTCTCGATCTCACGGTATTCGTAAACCTCATTTTGAGTCTTACGATAGTTGCCATAAGCCTCTGGGGATATTCCCGTATCGGGAAGCCGACACCCTTGTATTTTGGCGTTGCTTACGTCCTGTTTGCCTTCTCGCATTTTATTCTCCTCACCGGTCACCCCCAGGTTCCCGCGACAGTCCTTATCCTGATGAGAATTACCGGGTACATTCTTGTCGCGGTAGGTTTGTTTGCCCTCATCAGGGTCATTATCGAACGCCAGAAAGCCGAAGAGGCGCTCCGGGAGAGCGAGGAGCACCTGAGTGCAACGTTCGACCAGACCTCGGTCGGGATCGTGGAATTCCTCCCGGACAATCGGATCTACCGGTACAACCGTACGTTTGCCGAACTCCTTGGCAGTACCGGCCAGGATTTGTCGGGGCGGCCGATTGCGGATTTTTTGACCGGGGATGAATGCCGCCTGCCAATCCACGCGATAAAACCCGGCCTTCCCGGGGAACAACCGGGCGGATCCGGCGAGATCCTTGTTACCAGGAGCGACCGGTCGCGGATCTGGTGCCAGTCGTCCCTTTCTGCGGTCAGGACTCCGGACGGGAAACCCAAATATTTCATTCTTGCCCTCGCGGATATCACCGAGCGCAAGCGGGCCGAAGAGGCGCTTGCCGAGCTCAATTCCGACCTCGAACTGCGCGTAGCCGAACGGACCCGGGAGCTGGAATCGGTCAATGCCACGCTGGTCGATGAGATCCGGCAGCGCTCGCTTGCCGAGGAGCAGCTCAAGGCGTCCGTTCTCGAAAAGGAGATTTTGATAAAAGAGATCCACCACCGGGTCAAGAACAACCTCCAAATCATCATCAGCCTTTTGTATTTCCAGGCACGAAAGACCGAAGACCCCTCGCTTGTAAGCGCTCTTGTCGACAGCCAGACGCGGGTCAAGTCTATGGCGCTCGTGCACGAGAAATTATACCAGTCGGGCAACCTGAGCTCCATCGATTTCAACGGATATCTCCAGAATCTCGTGTCAAACCTCATGATCTCTTACGATATCGACCAGAGCCGGATCCGCGTCACCATCGATGCCCATAATCTCCCGCTCACGATCAATATGGCAATCCCGCTGGGCCTCATCATGAACGAGCTGGTCTCGAACGCCATGAAGTACGCGTTTCCCGACGGGCAAAAAGGGGAACTGGCCATTACCGGCAGCGTCGGGGACGACCAGATCATCGTGAAAGTCCGGGACAATGGCCGGGGCATCCCGGAACAGTTCGACTGGAGAAATGCCGACTCGCTCGGGCTCCACCTCGTCCAGATGCTCACCCGCCAGCTCAAGGGGACAATCGATCTTGTCCGGGACAATGGCACGGAATTCATCCTGAAGGTTCCCATCCGGAACGGGGCAGGTAACCTATGAGCCGGCCATCCATCCTCATTGTGGAAGACGAGGTGATCGTTGCCGAGAACCTTAAGATGATCCTCTCCGGCATGGGCTACACGGTCCCGGCAATTGCCTGCAACAGCACCGAAGCATTAGAAGAGCTTGAAAAAACAGAGCCCGACCTTATCCTGATGGATATCGTGCTGGAAGGTTCGGAGTTCGACGGGGTCGAGACCGCCAGGTGGATCCGCCACACGTACGAGATCCCGCTTGTATTCGTGACGGCGTATGCCGATAATGAGACCCTGGAGAGGGTCAAGGGCGTCCAGCCGTTTGCGTACATCCTCAAACCGTTCAATGAACGGGAACTCTATTCCGCAATCGAGCTGGCCCTGAGCCGGCACCGGATGGAGCAGGAGATAAAAAAGCGCGACAACATCCTCTTTGCCATCAGCTTTGCCATCGAGTGGTTCCTGCGCCACCAGCGGGAGAGCCGCAAAGCAAAGAACGGACACCCGGGTTGCCTTGAAGCCGGTATTGTTGAGATCCTCGAACACGTGGGTCTTGCTGTCAACGCGAGCATGGTCGCAGTGTTCCGGCTGAACCTGGACGAAGAGGGGAACAATGGCGCGAAAGTGCAGTATCTCTGGAGCGATCCCGGCATGGGACCGCCCGCCAATCCATCCAATCCCTCAAGCCCCCATCTCGCGTTCACCACGACACTCTGGCGCAAGCTGATCGAATCGGGGAATTCCCTCTCGGGGGATATCGGGAAATTTCCTCCTGAGGAGCAGCGCATTTTCAGCCAGTGCGGGGTTTCCTCGGTTGCAATGTTCCCGCTTTTTAAAAGCGACTGCCTCTGGGGCTTTGTCGGGATCTCCGCATCGGCTCCCCGCCAATGGTCGGAAGGCGAGATGGAGGCGCTGATGCTTGCCGGCAATATTGTCGGTGCGGTGCTGGAGTAACGGCATCCCGCAGCGTTAGTGACAGGCGGGAGCCGGCACCGGCCAGGCATTTCACAGGAGGGGATTGGTATCTTCGAACTCCTCACCATCGGGACTCTTCTTTGGGGTATCCCTTGAAACCAGGGAAAGGATGACGACCAGGATGCAGAGCGCGAATGCCGTGAGGTATACTGCCTGGTAGCCAAGGACGGACATTGCGGGCGTGAGCTTCGGCACGAGCGGGGTGCCGTCCCGGGGAATCCCGTCCAGGTACATCCGGATGGCAAAGATGCTCTGGAAGAGCGCGATCCCGCAGACGAGCCCGGTATGCCGCACCGCCATCATCATCCCGGCACCGGTCCCGGTCGTCTCCGGGGTGCAGTGCCCCATGATCAGACGGCCGTTCGGGCCGAAAAAGGATGCCGTGGAGACCCGTGTGAGGACCATCGCGATAATAATGAATGCCACGGATGTCGCGGGATTGAACGTATAGATAAGGATGAAGCCCAGGGCGGACAACCCGATGCTCGCCGCAGAAACGATCGGGCTCCCGTGCCGGTCGGCCAGGCTCCCCGAGACCGGTGCCGCAAACATGGAGACCAGTGCGGGCACCATCATTATCATGCCCGCGAGGAACGAATCGAGATGGCGGGAGTTGAGAAGGTAGAGCGGCATGAAGTAGGTGACGCCGGAGAACAGGGCCGTGACGATGAAGCAGGTGGTGAGGCCCAGCATGAAATTACGGTTCCGGATGAGAGGGGTGAATATCAGGGGATCGGGATTTTTCCGGTCCCGTATAAAGAAGAGGAGCCCGGCACCGATGCCTGCAAGGAAGAGCGCCACGAGGACATTGTCCGGCGTTCCCGCAACCTGGTAGAAGGAAAAGGACGCAAGGATGCCGCCAAGCGCTGCGATAAACAGGAGTGCGCTGATAATATCGAACGGTTTGGGTGCGGCCCGGCCCGGGTTATCTTTTGGAATGATATAGTACCCGAGCAGGAGGCCGCCGATGACAACGGGCAGGTTGATGAAGAAGATCCAGCGCCAGGTGAAATACCCGGTTATTATCCCGCCAAGGCCGGGACCCAGCGCAAAGCCGATGGCCGAGCATGCGATGAGATATCCCAGTGATTTTCCCCGGGCGGACTCCGGGAGGTACCGCGTAATGATCGCCGGGCTCACGGCCGCGAGCATGGCGGCACCGGCTGCCTGGACCATGCGCGATCCGATCAGGAAATAAATGCCGGGGGAGAATCCGCAGAGGGCCGACCCGAGCCCGAAAATGAGCAAACCCAGGAGGAAGATGTTCCGGAAACCGTACCGGTCAGCCAGTTTCCCCATGATCAGGATGAGCACCGTGAGGGTGAGCAGGTACGAGAGGATGACAAGCGATCCAAGTCCTATGGGGATCTGCCAGTCCTGTATGATCGTCGGGACCGAGATGTTGACAATGCTCATGTCAATGGCGCCGACAAGCGAGGCAAATGAGACGGTGCCTATGATCAGGCGTTGTATCGTTAGGTCGCTGAGACCTGAAATGCGGCTGATCACGATAACGACCGGTTCCTGTTTGCTGATAATGTACTAATAGGGTGGTGGTAAAAAAGGATACTGTTTTTCCGGGTTCCGGGGCGGTTCAACGGGGCGTGGCGGTATTGCCGGCATGGGAGACGATCCGGGCCGACCGATCACGCTCGCAGGATACGAGGCCTTCGGGCAGGGCGCGGCAGGTTCTCTGGTAAATGATGATGTCGTGCGGCGGGAAGGCCACGCGTTCCGAACCGGAAGATGCGAGCTGGATCAGGGATCCATTGATCATGAGGTATTCATCGTCGTAGTCTTCCGCATCCGGTGCAATAAAGTCCGGGTCCGCCGCATTCCTTGAATAAGTCGATACGATGCTCGTGTGTTTTCCTGAAAAACCCATGCTGGAGAACCGGATACCCTCAAGTTCTCCAAGAATGAGTTTCGGGTGGATCGGTTTCTGGGAGCGGGCGGCCACATTATCGCCGGGATACGTGAGCCCGTCTATCCACCCGCACCCCCGGCTGTCGCGGCGGTACCAGATCGAATACCTCCGCTCGCGGCCATCTTTTACGGCATTGAACCTAAGATCGATCCGATCTATACTGGCATCGGGATCGATATCAACGGAAACACAGGAAAACCGTGCAGAATCCGCATCTATGCCGGTTTTCTCCGCAACCTGATCCCAGAACCCGTCGAAGCCCCCGGCCCGGAGTTCCGGCGGGGAGCAGACGTTCTCGCGGGCGATACTGTTTGCAGATGTACTTGAGATAATTCCGTACATTCCTATAATGGCGGACAGGACAATGACTGCCCCGATGGTGAGTACCCGCCAGTCTGGTTTATCCATCCGCTCACTCCTCCGTAGAGAACATCAACCGCGTGCAAGGATAATGCTGGCGTTAAGTGAAAATTTTTCTGCGGTTATGGATCCTCCCTCCGGCCGGGTTTTCTGCCATCAGTTCACGGAACGGTCGGGAAAAAGGGGTTTTTAAAAAGACCCGGGAAAAAGAAACCCTTATGAAATCGGGATATAAAGCACTCTGTCAGAAATGTGCCGGCACCCGGGCCCGGTGTATGGGCGTGGCCGGTTTTCCAGGTTTGTATTGGGATGAATCCTATGAGAAAAGAAAATTCCATCACTGTGACAAAAGAGAGCAGGGACGAGATGGTCGCTGAGATAAAAAATTATTTTATCAAAGAGAGGAACGAAGAGCTTGGCGACCTGGCTGCGGGCCTGATCTTTGAGTTCATCCGGGAAAAACTGGCACCGGCATTTTACAACATGGGCGTTTTCGATTCCCACAGGTACATGCAGGACGCGGCTGAAGACCTGTTATCCATCCGGAAATAACCACGTGTGCACCCGGTGTCTGCCCCGGTACGTGTCAGGAAGATCGGACGAGGGTATGATCCCCCGGGGGCAGGTTCCGGTTTTTACGTTGTGGTCTGAGGGGCAGGGCTCCTTTCGGGGGTGATCGCTGCATCAAGACCTGATCCCATACGTATCGTCTGATTGCTGACATCCATTTCACCCGGGAGAATTTTCGCGGGTGAAACCGGATCAACATTCTTCTCCGGATCCGGTGGCATGACGAGATGGTTGTCTCTCAGGCACAAACTGCACAACAATTTTTTGAAAAAGGGGTATGCCCGCGGATCCCGCGGAAGGTTTGTGGATGTGATAGTGTGCATACCCCGTTTCAGACCACTTTTCCCGTGGCCTCACTATTCAGAATGTGTGGGGGTTATAAACGATTTGTCACCGAGTACCTTTCGCATTCTCCGCGCATGAGAATATTTTCTTTTTATCCGTACCCGTAAGCAACGTCGGGACGAGTACGTTTTACCCGTCACAACCCATCAAAACAAGCCGGGAAGATTTGTGAGGTTGTGATACCATGATCTTCCCGGCCGTGCAGACCCTGTCGGGGTATCTGCCACTCCATGTTTCATATTGTCCTATAAACGTTCTCTCACCCGGTACCTTGCGTATCGGACAATGCGTAAGGTACTCGGTGATAAAAGGTATTTAGACCTATATCGGACGCTCTCCTGTGATACCATGAGAGTTCACTGGATTGTACTTTTGATCTTGATCGGTGCGGCACTCTTCGCACCGGCAGTATCGGCACAGATTGGAAAAGAGAAAGCAAAGTATGTCGTTGCCCCGGCCTATAACGTTGGAAGCGCAGATCAGTTTGACAGGATTTCAACGAGGGCAATCCACACGATCAACCAGGGACAATTAGATACCTATTCGAACTATGTGTCTTCGGGAACGACATCGATGACATACGATCTCAACTGGGGAGATACTTCGGATTCACTCTCGCTTGCTCTTATTGCACCGGATGCCACTCTTGGCCCATATTACGATAACATCGATGGCCAGACCGATGGCAGGATTTACATCACAGTCTCAAGATCATCAGGGCTCGCACAGGGGACATGGTATACCCGGGTTTATGGATCCCAGATAACAGGAACGGAGGATTACACGTTTTCTGTGTACTGATTAAAATAAAAAAATTCATCATAAAAAAGGATGAATTATGCAGTAATGATTGGAAGGATTTTATCCATTACTGCAATTTTTCTCTTACTGGGTCTCTTCCTGATAATACCAGTTTCGGCAGATGACGGGGGATATGTGGTTAAACCTGCAACTCCCTCCAGGATTGTCGGACCTACTCATGAGTATCCCCTCGTCCCGTTATGGGAACAGCCGCCCCGGGTTTTAGCAATTAATTTAATCCTCTTTTATTCCCCGCTTCTTGTATATCCTATCGAGATTTTTTTCTTCCTCAAACTGTTTGCCTGGCTTGGTTTCCGGAGGATCGCAAAGAAGAATGTTCTCGATAATTCAGCAAGGAGTGCGATCTATCATTATATCCGGGAAACGCCGGGGACAGACTTCTCAGAGATCTCCCGGGAAACCGGGATCGCCCAGAACTCCCTCCGGTACCATCTCGCGGTCCTCAAACTCATGAACAAAGTAACCCTGCTCGAGACATCCCGGAATGCCCGGTATTTCGAGAACTCGGACGCTTACCCGGTAATGGAGCAGATGGTCTTAAAATATCTCCACAATAAACCGACCCGGGCTCTTCTGAACCTTGTCAGGGAAGATCCCAACCGGACCCGAACGGATCTCGCAACCGCAACCGGGATCTCAGGAGCCGGGGTAAACTGGCAAATGCAGCGGTTGTCCGATGACGGCATTCTCGCAATTAGGCGGGAGGGCAAGAATACCCGGTACGAGATCAGGAATGACGTAGTCCCCTACCTGGAAAAATATCTTCCCCATTACCTGGATGAGAAGGGTGAGAACCGGAAAGAATAATTTTACCGGGTATCCCGGTACCGGCAGCGAATGGCAAGGGGGATACAATACGGTTCGGATCCGATTTCACCCGGACCTTCCGGAAACGAAACGCACCCGGTGATAAAAGGGTTGTAACCAAACCTCAATTGCTCAAGCGGGAATTTACCGGCAAAAACCCATACCGCCCCGGGGACCCGCCAAAAAAATGCCCCGGGTGTCACATCCCGGGCGGGACGGGAGAAGATCAGGCAACCGCGTGCAGCATGTTCCGTACAACTGACCAGCGGGGTTCAACCGATTCCGGGATTTTTCCAAGCACCCAGTAATCGTACTTTTCCTCCAGTTTCCCGAAGTCCTTTTCCATCCGGATCCAGTAGTTCAGCGCGAGAAGATAGGATTCGCTGCTGTCCTTTGCTACCGGGTACCCGTACATCATCAGGTAGGAATCGTAGGGCTCGATGATTGCTACGTCGAAGAACGGGTACTGCAGGGTTAAGGTATACCCTTCCTCGGCGGGAATCAGGAGGGCATCCGCCTTACCCTGCTCGAAGAACTCCTCCTTTGAATCGATCGGGACAATAGTTGCGCCGGGAAGCAGCTGGTGGGCCACCCGGGCAATCGCCGTGTTGTTATAGACGGCAACTTTCAGGCCATCCATCTTCTTCACGGAGTCCAGCTTTGTGAACTCCGCCTTTTTCCCGTCCGGTACAACAAACGCAAGGTGGACGGTAACGGTCGGATCGGTGAACTTCATTGTTTCGAGCCTCTCCTCGTTCACCACCACGGCAGACATGATGATGTCGCAGTAGCCGCTGTCAAGGGATTCGGCAAGGGTGGTCCCCGTGATGGGCACGAACTCGATCCGGGAGACATTCAGGGCCCGGGCCAGGTCGTAGGCCATCTCCACGTCGTATCCGACCAGTTTGCCCTTGTCATTGAAGAAAACAAACGGGACATTGTTGCTGTTGTACCCGACGCGGAGCACACCCCTCTCCCGGATCTGCCGGATCTCATCTTTCCTGCCATAGTCCGTGGGAACGATGGCCGGCACATCCTCCTTGTGCAGGTAGACAGTCGTATTCACAACACTGGTGAGCGATCTTCCCGCCGAATCGGGAGGCAGCTCGATCCTTGAGATCTGATCGCCACCATGATAGGTCCCGGCCAGCAGGTACGTGAAGCCCGCATGCAGCCCGGCAATCATGAGGGCTGCCAGCACGATGACGACGATGATGGACATGATCGCCCTCTTCCACCGGAACCGGGCCCGGTTCGTGGTGAGGGCGATGGTGATGGTTGAGAACGAGAAGATCGATATGACGCTCAGCGGTGCCACAAAGGCCTGGCGCAGGATTCCCGAGCTGATGTACAGGTTGAACGCATCTGCGGGAAGGCGCATTAAATCCAGGAGCGATATCACGGAGAGCTTGGATGAGCCAAAGAAACTGGGGATCCCGACAAGCACGAGCTGCAGCTGTTCCATGAGGGGGAGGGGGTTCTTGTAAAGCCAGGCAACGAAGAGGATGAAGAGGAAGGGAACGAGCCCGCCCAACAGCGGGAAGGTATAAGCCACCGGCACCAGGATCTCGCTGTACGACCGGACTTCTCCCCGGCCCGGGTCCTGGTCCGGGTTCATGTCCGCGTCCGCATCGTTCCCGTCAGGGCTGTCGGGATCCCGTACCCTGCCGGAGAATAGCTTCACCACGCCTTCGGAAATAAGCGGCAGGGTGATGAATTCCGTGCCGGTCGAGAAGGCAAGGAGCATGGCCCGCGAGGAGGCGGTAAGGATGTCCCGGTAGCCAAATGTGGTGAAACAGGTGACCAGCAGGGGCATGACAACGAGGCCGAGCAGGATTGCGGCAGCGGCAAGAGTGATCAAGAATACCTGGAGCTCCAGGAATCCCTCGATGGTCAGGGTCCCGGCCATCACGGCCGTGATGACAAATATGCCCACAGGGAATGTCTTTGCAATGATATGCGTCATGCGGTCGAGCGCCCGCAGCAGGGAGCGGAGAATGGAGAGGACCGGCCCGCTCCCGTCGTCAAGCATCAGGGCAAAGCCCAGGAACAGGCAGAAGAGCACGGTAGCCGGGATGATCCCGTCCGATAAGGACAGGAAGGGATTGGACGGGATGAACTGGTCGATGAAATTGAAACTGGCTTTTGCCGCCAGGTCCTGGGTGCTGAAGAAGGAGGCCGCCACCCGGGGGGGAAAGGCCAGCTGGAAGGAGAAATAACCGACAACACCTATCACCCAGAACAGCAGGATTATCAAAAACGCCTTGATGGCAATTGCTTTTGCCGTGTCGCGCTTCAGGCTCCCGATACCGACAATAAGGGAGAGGGCAACGGACGGCAGGATCGTGATCTGCCAGATCTTGATGAATGCCTCACTGACAGGTTTCATGGACGAACAGAGACTGCCAAAGACAATCCCCGTGACAATTCCGAGGACGAAACCCAGCAGTATCCAGAGGGTGAGGTTCAGGCGGGGCAGTCTCATGGGTGATTTTCTCCAGGCCCGGGGACACAGGTACATGAGCGGCCTGATGTTCCCCTGTGCGCGACAGCATTGCCGGGGAGAAATCCGTTACCGCACTCTGCACCTGTGACCCGATAAGGCGCCCGGTGCGGACCGGGCTTCAGGCGTAAGCGAATATTACATTCAGCATTATTTAACCGTTACCGGTTGAGATCGATCTATCCAAAATGCCCATCACCCGGTACGAGTCGTGTTCACCATTTTTTTAGGGACGGGCATTTTGCGGGAACGGAGGGGGTAAACCAGTCCTTGAGAGGAACCTCCCGGGCCATCCCTGCCTGCGTCCCGCGAGACAGGTGCCCACACAATACCTGCCGGGAGAAGCCGTCACACGTTACAGGAGAGGATTGGATTGACGGTGCCGGCAGGAAAAACGAGTGACACCAGCAACACTATTTTCTCATGTTCCACCAATAATATCCTGATGAAGCGTCCCCGGGCATGGCAGCGGCTGAATGTCAAAGCCAAGATCCTGCTGGTTTTTTTATCGATATCGATGGCAGCACTCGGCATTGTCGGCTTTGCAGCGTTCTCGACCATGAGCGACATGAGCGCCTATGCCCAGAACAGCAGCAACCACCTCGGCACGCGTGCCGTATCCGACAGCACTACGGCACTGGAAGCAAACGCCGAATCATCGCTGTTGCGCCTTGCAACGGACCAGGCCGATATCAGCAACGTGATCTTCGAGCAGGTCAATTCAGAGATGGAAACGTTTGCAGGTTATGCCGATACCGTGCGCAAGCGCCCGGTCTCGCCTGCAACGCGGGTAATCTATTCGCAGAACGAACAACCACCCGACCCGAAAAATGCATCGGACTTTATCCTTGCACCCGGGGTCACCCGGGAATCGGTGGCGGGAGAATTATCCGCGCTTTCAGAGACCGATGACCTCCTGCAGCCCATGCTGGCATCAGATCCACGGCTCACCCAGGTATATATCGGGACAGGATCCGGTATCCTGTGGACCCACCCGTGGAATAATGAGATCCCGGCGTCCTATGATCCCCGTAACCGCGACTGGTTCACCCGGACACTTGACACAGGTCACCGGGTCTGGTCGGATCCCTATGTTGATGCCGGCGGCAAAGGTCTCATGGTCACCTGTTCGCGACAGGCCGGAACCGATAATTCCGGGCGGACCTGGATTGCCGGAACAGATGTGACGCTCGATACCATCAATTCCCAGATCATCAATACGCAGGTTTCCGATCGCGGGTATGCCCTCCTGCTCGACAGCCGGGGAGATGTCATCTCCCGCCCCGGCATTGCAACCGGCGACAGTAAATGGGACGAGTCGTTCAGGTCGGAGAACCTGCTTAAAAGTGAGAACGCCAAGCTCAGCGCCGTTGCACGGGACATGGTTGCAGGAAAGAGCGGTACGGCACGGATTTTCCTTGGCGGGGAAGAGAAATATATCGCGTACGCCCCGCTCAAAAGCGTGAACTGGAGCCTTGCCATCGTGATGCCGGTCGACGATATCATTGCGCCGGCAAAAGTGACCGGTGCAAGTATAGCGAGTGCCACGGTCGAGTCCGGGACCCACCTGAACCGGCAGATGGAGGCGGCAAAATATCTTTTCGTTGTCCTCTTCGTGATCCTCTTTGTCATCGTGACCATCCTCTCGGTCCTGTTTGCCCAGGTAATCACCCGGCCGGTGGAGGAACTCCGGCGCGGGTCGGAAGCGATCGGTGCGGGCGATCTCGAATACCGGGTCCGGATCTCAACCGGCGATGAGTTTGAGGATCTTGCCGACTCGTTCAACACGATGGCAGTAAGTCTCAAGAACAATATGGATGAGCTCCAGCGCACGACTGCCGAGAAGGAGCGGTTTGCAAAAGAGCTTGAGATCGCAAAAGGGATCCAGCAGAGTTTCCTCCCGGACTCCGCGCCGGAGATTGCCGGGATCGAACTGGTTGCAAAGAATATTCCCGCGCTCGAAGTTGGCGGCGACTTCTATGATTTCATCCCGGTTGCAAAAGACAAATGGGGGCTCGTGATCGCAGATGTCTCCGGCAAGGGTGTTCCTGCGGCATTGTTCATGGCGCTTTCCCGCACGCTGATCCGGGCAAGCACGCTCGTCAATGCAGACCCGGCCCGGTCGATCGGGCAGGCCAACCGGATGATCTTCGAGGATTCCAAGACCAGCATGTTCGTCACCCTCTTCTACGCGATCCTTGATGCACGGGAGATGACGCTTGACTATGTCAATGCCGGGCACAACCCGCCCCTGCTCCTCCATGGCGAGGCATCGACGGTCCTCCTTCTCAAGGCCAAGGGAATTGCTCTCGGGGTTATTGATGAAGTGAATCTCCAGTCCGTCAAGGTGGACTTGAAGCCGGGCGATGTGCTGGTGCTCTATACCGATGGCGTTACGGAAGCTATCAACGATAAGGACGAGGAGTTCGGGGAGGAGCGGTTGCTCCAGGTTATCACGGAAACCCGCAGCCGCCCGGCACAGGAGATCATGGATCGGATCCTTGCCGCGATCACGGCCTTTGCCGGGGATCGCCCCCAATATGACGATATCACGATCATGGTCCTCCGGGTGGTATGAGCCGGACCGGCCGTTAAGCCGACCGGCCCCCGGTGATCCCCCGGAACAGCGATCCGTACTTTTTTTCAGATAAAATTAATAATCCCTTTATCGATGCAGGTGCAATTCTCCAGCCATGGAACCGGCCACGGCGGATAATCCCGGACACGGGTATACTCTCCTGATCGTTTCAATCGCACTTGCCAATTTTATGGCTGCATTCGATTCAACTATTGTCACGATCGCGCTTCCGGTGATTGCGAAACTATTCAGTCTGCCGGTAACCATGGCGAGCTGGGTGATCACCGTCTACGTGCTGGTCATGGCCGCATGCGTGCTCGTCTTCGGTAAACTCTCCGACGTGATCGGGTACAAAAAGGTGTTCCTGTACGGGTTTGCTCTTTTCACAGTCGCATCGTTTGCCTGCGGGTTCCTCCCGGAATTCGTCAGCTCCTTTCCCGTCTTCATCGCCTCGCGTGCCATCCAGGCCATCGGGGCCGTCATGATCGTGTCGGTCGGGCCGGCCATGATCACGGCCTATGTTCCCATGAAACTGAAAGGCAGGGCAATGGGTACGAGCTTTGCATTTGCGGCCCTCGGGATGACGATTGCGCCGGTGATTGGCGGGCTGCTCACGCAGTACCTTTCCTGGAACTGGATCTTTTACATCAACATCCCCATCGGGATTTTTGCCATTCTCCTTGGGGCAAAGGTTATCCCGGCATCGGAGGGCAGACCCCGGGCCCCCGGCTTTGATCGTGCAGGTGCCGTGCTCATCGGTATCGGGCTTGCATCCCTGCTCTATGCCATGTCGGAGGGGCAGTCGGCCGGGTGGACCGATCCGGTGATTCTCGGATGCCTTGTCATCGCGATCCTCGCGCTTTGCGCATTCATCCGGTGCGAACTTGCCGCTGCCGACCCGCTGCTCGACCTGCGCCTGTTAAAACAGGGAAATTTCTTCCGGACCAACATGGCGATCGTGCTCGTGATTGTCGCCAATGTCGGGATCCTCTACCTCTTCCCCTTCTATCTCCAGCTCGTGCAGGGATACACCCCATCGGTTGCCGGGCTGATCTTCACGTCGCTCTCGGTAGCCGTTATGGCCGGGGGGATCCTGGGCGGGATGCTCTTCAACCGGGCCGGGGGCCGCCGGATCAACATTGCTTCCGGCATACTGGTCGCTACCGGGTATCTCCTCCTGACCGGTATCCGGCCGGATTCGCCGGTCTGGTTCATGGTCCTCTGCCTGGTGCTGGTGGGTGCGGGTTTTGGTATGCTCCTGACATCGGCATCGACCATGGCGATGAATGCGGTGGCGAAAAAATACCAGGGCATGGTCTCGGGGTTCATCTGTCTTGAGCGGTTCGCACCGATAACCATCGGGATAGCCCTCTTCAATATCGCATTTATCGGGGGCATGGACGCGGCCAGTCCCGGCAGCGGGGTTGCAAAGGAAGCCATGACAACGATCGGGACCAACGTGCTCGTGGCCGGGTTTTCGCAGGCATTTTTGTTCGGGTGTATTGTCAGCATTGTCCTGCTCGCAGTTGTGATCCTTGCACGCCAGGAGATCCATCCGGACTACCGTACGGTACCGGGAGATGCCGGCATCCGGAAAAAAGACTGACCCGGGACCCGCCCGGCAAAACCGGTTGCCCTTCTGCGGATTTATCGGAGGGCTTTTACATTGTCCACGGATTATACGCTTAAAATTTTTACGGATCCGGGAGGTCTCACAGATCCTTTGGCAGGGGAAGACCCTGGACACGAAGGAAGGAGAGCTTATCCCAGTAACCACGCTGAAAGACGATCCTGTCGTCAATGATATGGAAAAAGCCACAGCCCCGGAGCCCGAGCGGGTCACGCCATTCCAGGATTGCCCATTCGCCATCTTCGAACAGGTTCTCAACGATACAGATCATTTTTGCCGATGCAAACGATTCTGCAAACATCCGACGGATGGCCTCGCGGCCTTCAACCGGCGACTCGGCAACCTGGTGATTGATCGCATCTTCCGAGTACAGACGGGCAAGGGCATCGGCATCGGCCCGGTTGAATGCCTCAACAAAAGCACGGACTACCTGACGTGGCTGCATAAGAAAAAATCCCGTGAAATAGTTTAATTCAGGGTAAAATAATAATATCGGCACCTGGATCTTTTTTTATTTTTACTACAGACGGGGGGACATTGCCGGGGTTCTCCAGATGCCCGGTGTTGTGTGAATGAACGGGATTTTGGCACAGAGCATGACATGGCCAGGCTCAATACATCCTGAGGGAATACAGGAACCCCCTACCCATTCGGTCCTCACACTATCCCATACACCTCCGGCAAATACTCATACAGCCCCCGGGGGGTTCCACCCGGAGAAAAGGCCGGGCTTCGCAAACTGCTCCCGGATGAACCGGGCCGCTTCTTTTTGCGAGGTAAGCTGGCAGATACCCGGGCCGGTGCTGTACCAGCTCCAGTTCCGGAAATAGAAGACAGGTATCCCATATGCGTCGTGCGTGGCAAGGAGGTCCGGGCCGGGTTCCGTCCTCCCCTACCCACCCTGCGGATTATTTTTTTAAAGAGGGCCTGCTACCCGGTTCGGACCTAGGAATTTGTTTTGCCTGCACAATGTTCTTCATTGGCCGGTTTGCGCACGGTAATGTCATAACAGGCACCGATATAGCCGGTAAAGTTCCCGTCCAGCCCATAGACCGGTTTTCCACTCTCGAGCAGCCAGCGGTAAGTTCCGTCATGGTGTCTGAACCGGTACTCTATCTGGAAAGATTCCCGTGCCTTGAACACAGTTAGGTATGTATTTATGTACTGATCAAAATCATCCGGGTGCACCCCGTTTACCCAGCCATTGCTAATCTCCTTTTCAAGGGTGTGGCCAGTGAATGAAAGGCATGCCTTGTTGAAATAATCGCATTTTGCGCTGGTATCAGAATGCCAGATCGGGTTCGGGAATTCGTCGAAGAGTTTTACGTAGAAATCACGCGATCTCCTCACGGTTGCTTCCACCAGTTTCCGTTCGGTGATATCGCGGATAACCCCGACAATGAACGGATTTCCGGAATTATCCGTATACAGGGTCTTTTTTGTGATAACGATATGTACCTGGCCCGAGGTATCGGTAATCCGCTCTTCATTGATATTCTCAATTCCCTGGGAAAAGACCAGTTCATCGTTCAGCCAGAAGATATCAGCTTCTTCTTTTGTGAAGAAATCATAATCGGATTTCCCGAGCAGTTTTTCCCGTATCTGTCCCATGAACCGGCACAACGCGTCATTCAGGAGTACCCACCGGTGATTACGGTCTTTTACAAAAACCGGATCGCCGATGGCATTGATGATCTTCTCAAGAGAATTTCGGGATTCTGTGATAGCGGCTTCCTTGCTTTTTATTTCAGTAATATCCTTAAGAGTTTCCACTGCACCGATTATCGAACCATTCACGTCCCGAAGCGCAGCAGCGGTGAAATAAAACCAGATACCCGGTCTACCTGGGCAGGTGAGGAAGTCCATCGCTTCGTATGCCCCTTCAACAGATTTTGATCTGCGGAATTTTCCCCGGTACCATGAAGAAACTTTTTCCGGCATATCCCCCACCAGGAGATCTGCCAGAACCGGCCGTTTCTCTGGATAAAATGCTCTCCAGGGATCGGTTGTACCAATTATCGCTTTGGCTTTCAGTCCTGTTGTTTCTTCCAGTGCGTGGTTCCAGCTGATTACCCGGTGTTCTTTGTCGATAACAAACTGAGGGATGGGCGAGTATTGGACAATCCCCAGGAGTTTTTGCTCACACTGTCGGATTTCCTGTTCGCGTTCTTTGAGTTCATCAAGCAGGGAATGGAGCTCTTCAGCCCGTTTGCGTTCGGTGATATCCTGATTCGCGCCAATTATTTTCACCAGCCGTCCTTTGGGATCCAGCACAAACTTCACGCGGACCCCAACATGACGGACGCCCCCATCGCGTCGTATAATTCTGTGCTCTATTTTTCGGAAATCCGGGATAGTTCCTTGCTGCGTTCGGCCAATTTGATCGGCAATGCACTCTGCATCATCCGGATGCACAAATTCCCTGACATAGACTTCTGAAGGCATCCGGTTTCCCCCCTCCCGGATCGCTGTTGTACCATAGAGGGAATAGAACCGGTCATCGAATGTGAATATCCCGGATGCTACATCCAGTTCCCATTTCACTATCTGCGCCAGCTCCATCGCATTCGCAAGGTGTATTTCGCACTCCCGCAGAGCATCTTCAGCCGTTTTCCGTTCCGTGATGACCATTAAGGATGCAACACTTTTTGTCGTGCCGGGAATTATATCGATGTTGAGGAAAATATTGTGGATTCCTCCTGACCGTGAGATGAACCGGAACTCGTATCGTGTCAGGGCTTTTTCCCGGTTCTCGCGCCGGAGAAGGTGCTGCTTTTTCAACCATGCAAGATCTTCAGGAGCAATAAATTCTGACCAGCGTTTCCTGCCTTCCAACTCTTCCCGCGTGTATCCGGCCAGATGTTGAAACTGAGTGTTTGCGAGGCTGATTGTCGTATCATCATCAAAGATAATCATTGCCGTGCCGGTATTTTCAAAAACCGTCCGGTACCGCTCCTCGCGTTCCGATAATACTTCCATGGCTTGCTTCCGGATAGTGATATCCCGTAAAAAGAGGCAGCAGTATTCGGCATCATCATAATAAAGATAATTACCCAGCACTTCCATGTGGAGTAACTTGTCGTTCCTGTCCTGCATTATTGCTTCAAACAGGCAGTACCCGTTCTGTTTCGCAGATTCCCAGATATCCTGCCAGGGAACGGGTTGTTGTTGCGGACCACCCGGCCTCAGGAAGCTCGTGATATTGTCGGGAAGAATGCCAAGTGTGTCAAGTGCAGACTTGTTTGAGGAGGTGATGGTCCCCGTCTCGTCAGTCCAGAGGATCATCTCCCTGGAATTGTTGATGCAGAACTGCGTTTTCTGCAGGTTTCGTTCAATCCGTCTGCGTTTCTGGATTTCCGCAAGCAGGTCCTGTTTTATTTTCTGAAACGCCTCGGTTTTTTCCCGGATCATCTTTTCAGTGTTCTCGTGGTAGAACAGGAGCAGGTTCTGGGCTGTTTTGATGTCAGTAATATCGGTACCGTGGGAATGGTATTCGGTAAGTGTCCCATTCCGGAAGATGCCGCGGTTTTTCCACCGTATCCATCTGATTTCGCCGGAATGTGTCAGGACCCGGTGTTCTATGCTTTTTTCGGGATCATCGCACCCGATTGAACGAAAATGGTGCTTGACAGAGATCAGGTCATCTTCCGGGATTTTCAGCCGGTACTGTTTCCCGGTCAGGTGTTCAGCAGGGACTCTGGCAAGGGCCGCAAAAGCAGGATTTGCATAGGTTATAGTACCATCCGACAGGGAATGTACGATATATTCCGACTGGGTATCTGCAATCGCCCGGTACCGTTCTTCAAGAAGGGAGATTGCCTCCGCCGCGGTTTCGCTGGTAGTTATATCTTTTATTATGACCGCACTGCCGGTGGCGCAGTCTTCAAAAATCACCGGCATGCACCGGATTTCATAGATGTAGTCCCTGTTTTGCAGTGAGCAGGAAATCCTGACCGGTTCACATGCGGAAGAAATACCGTTTCTGGCCAGATCCACGATTTGGGATCGCTGGAATACAGGAACGGACAGATTGTCGATGTGTTTTCCGAAAATGTCCTCAGGCGTGCAACCGGCCCATTCATAAAACCGGGTATTTGCAGCAACACAGTTCAGGTTCCGGTCAGTCCCGATAACATAATCCGGGGAGATTTCTGCAAGAATGGAGAACGGAACTCTTTTTGAAACGGTAAAAACCTTTGCTTTTCCAATGTGGCGTATGTCAACTTGTCCCTGCTGGTGAAGAATTCCCAGATATTTTGCCACCGCATTCCGGTTCAGGTTGAGTGCACCGGCTATATCTTTCATCTTCAGACCTTCCGGATGTCGGGAAAGGGTCTGCATTATTGAGGAAAGAATTTCGTGGGTGGTTTTCATTTATGGTTAATCGTACCTTTCTCCGCCATAAAAAGGATACATTTCCGCATTCCCGATGCAATACCTTGAGGTATTGCCATTCGGTGTTTTTATCAAATGAGCCATTTCACACGTGATGTTATCCAATGGCAGGGGTGAGCGATTATCCCCCGTATGGACGTGAGTAAAAGATGAGACAGAACTGGGATGCAGTTGGATACAACCTGAATCGCAGGGAAGACATGAATGGGTTACAAAAACAGGTCGTTCTGTTATCCGATCTCTCAAAAAAGCTTGATGATTATTTCGCTCTCCCGAGGATGAAGATGGAAGACGACGACTGCTCTACGAATGGTTGAGTCCCCGGATCATGGATCCGGTATTCGTTAGTAAAAAAGGATGGTAAAAATGGAAACAGGAACTGGAAACGCAATCAAGGAAATAAAAATTGCAGATACAACGGCAAACTCGGGCGCTCTGGGCCTGCTGGCATTCGGGCTGACGACAGTCATCCTTAACCTGCACAACGCAGGGTTCTTCGGGATGGGATCGGTGGTCTTCGCCATGGGCATATTCTATGGCGGTATTGCACAGGTGATTGCCGGCATCATGGAATGGAAGAAGAACAATACGTTTGGTATGACCGCATTCATATCATACGGGTTCTTCTGGATCGGGCTGGTTTTCATGATCCTGATGCCAACGCTGGGGTGGAGCGTCCCCCTCCAGAAAGAGGCGCTCATCTCATACCTTGCACTCTGGGGATTGATCTCATTCGTGATGTTCGTCATCACGTTCCGGCTCTCAAAGGCGCTCCAGGTGGTCTTCGGCCTCCTTGTCCTGTTGTTCCTGCTCCTGATTGCCGGCAATGCGCTGGGGAATGTCACACTTCTCCAGATTGCCGGTGTTGAGGGTATCATTTGTGGCCTCTCTGCAATGTATACAGGGCTTGGGGAAGTCATGAATGAAGTGTACAGAAAAAAGGTCATTAATCTCGGGTGATGACGATGTTGGAATCAAAGGATTTTACCGTAATGTTTGAGAAATCCCCGCTTGCACAGATAGTCCTTGACAAAGATCTCGATGTTGTTCTGGTAAATAATGCGTTCTGCAAATGGGTGGGATATGGCAAGGACCGGCTTACCGGAATGAAATTCACGGATTTCAAGACAAAGAACCTCATAAAATATTTAAAGGATACCGGAGAGTCTCTGGCCGATGCGGTCTCACAGAGAAGGGACACGACCGGGGAATCGACATTTGAGACCCCGTCGGGATTTCATGTCATGATACGATTCAACCAGCCGATGTTTGATGAGAAGGGGGAGATAAAGTACGTCTACCTCTCCTACACCGAGATCACAAAGATCGTGAAAACTGAAGAGTATCTGAAACATGATATCGAGGAGTTCATTAAGGTCTACAATAAAATGGCCTCCGGTGACCTGACCGCGAGATACCCGGTTAAGACACCCGATGATCCCGATCTTCTTATGACTTTCGAATTCCTGACCAAATTGAGGGAGTCAGTACGCGGTATCATCAATAATCTCCAGGTAAATATCAAAGACGTCAATAAACAGATGCAGAACCTGACATCCACAGCCGACAACGCAACGAAAAGCGTCGAGGACGCCTCAAAGAGCGTCAACCAGATCGCCAAGAATGCCAGTGTTGTCTCCGAGAACGCACAGAAGGCCTCCGAGGGTGTCGAGCAGATGTCCAAGGCGATGCAGGACATGAGTGCGGCAGTTGAGGAAATTACCTCCAGCATGGAGAGTGTCTCCTCGCAGGCAAACAATGCGAATGCCGCAGCCAAGAGCGGTGCAATCCTCGCGGACAACGTCAACAAGGACATGACGGAGATCACGGGTGCAACCAACAATGTCTATGGTATTGTCAAGGATATCGAGAAACAGATGAACGACATCGGCAAGATCATCGTCCTGATCCGCGACCTTGCCAGCCAGACCAACCTGCTGGCCCTTAACGCAGCTATCGAAGCTGCCCGGGCGGGTGAACACGGCAGGGGCTTTGCCGTTGTCGCATCCGAAGTGAAATCGCTGGCGCAGGAATCCCGTTCAAGCGCAGAAAAGATTGAAGAGATGATCACGCAGCTCAACCTTGCCACTAAGAAAGCAACGGACGCTATGGAAGGATCCAAGGCTATCGTCACCAAGGGATTCCAGGAATCCCAGCAGGCGCTTGAGGCGTTCAACCAGATCCAGAAAGCAACCGAGACTGTGGCCCACAGTGCATCGGAAGTTGCTTCGGCAACGGAAGAACAGGCCGCCACTACGGAGGAGATCACCGCAAGTGTGCATGAAGTTGCAAACCGGATCGAGCGTACGGCCAAAGAGGCCGGTAATGCGGCGGCGGCAACCGAAGAGTCTGCTGCTGCGATCGATGAGATCACCCGGATGATCCAGACCGTCAACAATGTTGCAGTCGAGGCAATGGAAGCCAACAAGAAATTCAAGGTGGATTGAGCGGGGGAATTGCCCATGGCAGTAAAGGCAAGCGAACCTATTGCAACGGCAAAAAATCCCGTTACCACGGATAGAGACACGAGTAGTACTATTCAGGTCGTTGAATTTGTGCTGGGTAGTGAGCACTTTGCTATCGACCTGTTCGATGTGAAGGAAGTTGTGGAATATACCACGATCACCAAACTTCCCAATGTGCCTCCGTACGTACGCGGTATCATCGACCTGCGTGGTGAGATCACGATGATCATCGATCTCAAACACCGGCTGAATATTACCGAAGAGAGTGCAACACCAATCGAATCGTCCCGGATCATCGTCCTCGATGACAAGATTGCCAGATCAAAGATTGCTATTCTTGTCGATGATGTGACATCCGTGTCAACGTTTGAAGGCAATCAGGTGGATTATACGTCTGCTTCCGTGAGTAAGGAAGAGACATCCATCATAGGGATCATCAAGCGCAGGGTCAAGGTCAGGGATAAGGAGATCAATGAACTGATCATCTGGATCGATATCAAACAGCTGCTCAGCGACATTGATACATCATTATGATCCGGGAGGTGCGGATACTATGATCCACGTGCTGTATGTGGATGATGAATCGGCCCTCCTTGATCTCGGGAAATTATTTCTCGAAAAGTCAGGAATAATCCAGGTCGATAGTGCGGAGTCAGCACCACAGGGTATTGAAAAACTCAAATTCAATTCCTATGACGCGATCCTATCCGATTACCAGATGCCCGAAATGAATGGGATCGAATTTCTCAAATACGTGAACACATGCAATCCTGGCATCCCATTCATCCTTTTCACGGGAAACGGAAGGGAAGACTTGGGAATAGAGGCTATCAATAACGGGGCGGCGTTTTACTTACAGAAAGGTGGCGACCTGAAAACCCAGTTTGCAGAACTGGAACATAAGATCAAGATCGCCATATCCCGTGAGCAGGCATTGAAGGATATCCGGACCTTCCGGCAGCATCTGGGGGAAATATCAAAAGGTGATGACCGAGAACTTTGATTCAACTCGCTATCGAAAACGATTCCTGATTGAAACCAAGTTCCCCGTCATCAAACGTAGGTTCTGGGCTGACCTGAAATCCAGGAGATTTCAGATCCAGAAGAAGGAAATCTCTTGCAAGATCATTCTCGCTAACCTTGACAGGTTCATACAATTTGTGTGGAGAATGGTTTTCTACAGAGCAGAATTTTTTTATTGAGGGACAGAGGATTGTGATACCGGAAAAATTTTCACACAGGGCCTGATTAATCCGGATCAGGTTTTCAATCTCAATCGTGATCACGATGAAAAAATCAGATCCTGCGGTGCCGGTGGTACGGGCAGGGGCGTTCCGGATTTATTCTATGAGATGACCGGAGCCATTCATCGATCCGTAATCCCCGGGACCCCTTCATTACTGAAGCGGTAGCTCCCGGGATGGCCCTGGCAAAAAGCCGGCTATTGAGGTAAGGGGGATAGTTGGTGAAAAAATCTGATTAGCCCCCCGCAGACAACCTGTAAATTCTGCAATTCAACCATACCCTTATCATCACCCGCTCCGATTCCGCAGTATGCTCATCAGACAGATGAAAGACGTGATACTCGTCACGCTCCTCCTCCTTCTCGCCGTACATGCCCAGGCCCTTCTCGAGCCCGGCAGGATCGTCGTCACCTCGACGCCTTCGGGCGCACTCGCGTGTATCGATTCGGTGTACTGCGATACCACGGATACAACCTTCACGGTCACCGGCAATTCCTGGCACTCGGTCGTTGTCACGCAGAAAGGGTACGTGCAATGGTCCGGCACAGTCTTTGTGGTCTCCAAACAGAACAGCCTTGTATATGCACAGCTGGCTCTCAATCCGTCCGCCACCGTACTCCAGGTTGATATTACACCGGGCGGCGGAACCATCTGCCTCGACAACAGCCAGTGCCACGCAAACGTGGGAACAAAAAGCAGCTCCGCGAGCACACAGTTTACGGGCGTGAGCGAAGGGTACCACACGATAACGGTCGAAAGCCCGTCCGGCTACCTGGATTATTATACACCGGTGTACGTTAACCTCGCAAAAGTCACCTACGTCACCATTAACTTAAAACCCCTCATCTCCACGGGAACGCTCATCACGCCCGTGGTTACTCCCATCCCGACAACGCTTATCACGCCGGTTGTCACTCCCACCTGGGGAACCGGCGTAGTCCGGGTCTACGTTGACCGGACAGGCAGCACCATCTGCCTGGATAACACGAACTGCAGGATGAATGTAGGCGGGACGGCCTCGCCGGAAACCGGCGCTACGCTTTTTACCAATGTAACGGCAAATTATGTGCACTCGGTCAGTGTTTCTGCTGACGGGTACAAACCCTATTCCGGCCAGGTATCGGTGGGCAAGGACCAGATCACTACCGTGGATGTATCCCTGCAGCCGCTCGTGACAACCACCCCGACACCCACACCAGAGCCGACCCGTATACCCGTGGAACCCACTACCCTGCCAACCCGGGCCGGGCTTGGTGCGGTACCCGTAATTGGAGCGCTCGTCCTGTGCGGTGCGGTCTTCCTGTTCCGGAACAACAACAGATAATCCTTTTTTTTTAGAGGGCGGTGCCAAGAAGCTGCCGGCTGCAATCCGGCATCCGTGCCGGTTCGCGTGATCCTGCCGGCGGGTAACAGGTTCACTCCATCCCCACACACCATACATCCCATAAAAATCCCAAAACAAGTATACATAAAACTCATCCACATCGCCGGCAACACCCGGGCCACCCGGGGTTCAACTGGCGTTCAACCGGCCCGGTTCCGGGCCCGGCATGAACCTCCGGGAAAAAATGTGTGCGACAGCTAACCTCCAAGCGAACAATGAGATCGTCCAAAAAGCCGAATGCTCATGTCCACGCCAGCGACCTCCCGTAAAACCAAAAACTAAAGCCTGCACGACCGGTTCAGAAGCCCATGGACAGCTCATCCGAAATCCCGACAACCCCGGCCTGATGCCAACCCTCAAATACGTAGAGGCAAAACCGGATCAGAACATGAAGTCGGCGGGTCTCTTGGCGGCACTCATCCTTATCAGTTGTATCCTTCTCTGCGGTTGCGTGCAGATCATCGTCAATGTTCCCGGGCAGCCGGGAGCTGCGGCCCCGGCAGCAACGGCCACCCCCCAGCACACAGCCATCCCTATCGTTACCGAGCCGGTCGCAACCGTGGCCATAACAAAAGAAACAGCAGCAACCGACCCGGGGTTCATTGTCCCGGTCGGTGACGTGAGCCGGACCGGGT